>OGSA01000051.1_pt1 | contig 108430 bp, 94 predicted proteins | sample 1573801 | NCBI WGS metagenome assembly OGSA01 (sample SAMN03295841, study PRJEB24534) | human gut metagenome | isolation source: fecal sample 1 from infant 6 | host: Homo sapiens | place: USA: Pittsburgh, PA | collected 2014-07
ACCGTTCTTAACCACCTCGCCAGAGCCTACCGAAGTATGGTGCTGGTTTATTAGCACTGTTTTATGGGGATCCCTCAGCGCCAGCGCGGGTTTTATTTTGATTTGAATAGACTTCCCGCGCGCTTACTGTATAGTCGTGCCGGTTTTCATATTTAAAAGGTATTTCGTTGTTCCAAAAAATGACAGGTATTGTCAAAGCATTTGATAATAAAACAGGCAAAGGCCTGATAATCCCCTCCGATGGTCGTAAAGACGTTCAGGTTCATATTTCCGCATTATCGCCCGGCGAACCCACCACAATCAGCCCAGGAATCCGCGTTGAATTTCGTCGCGTTAACGGACTGCGAGGGCCAACCGCCGCCAATGTCTATCTTTCATAAACACCGGCTCCAGGCGCTACCGAGCGGATTAAAACATGGCCAGAAAACGCTTCACCGTGCGCGAGCGCTCGTAGCGTCGCCAGGCGATAGCAATATCGGTTTTTAGCGGCGTGCCCGACAAAGGGTGATAGCTGACGTTAGGTAGCGTGATGCAGGTCATGGACTGCGGCACCAGCGCAAACCCGAATCCGGCCTCCACCATGCTTAACGACGATGATATTTGCGATGACTGATACGTTCGTTGCATATCAATACCGGCGCGCAGATAGCTGTTATACACCAGCTCATACAGCCCCGGAGCCACTTCCCGCGGGAAAAGAATCGGCGCCACGTCCGTTAACTGCTCCAGCGTCAGCTCGCTATGGGACGACAGCGGATGCGAACGCGCCAGCGCAATCACCATCGGCTCCTGGTCGATAATTCGCAGGTTGAACGCTTTACTGCTTTCACAGGGCAGGCGCACAAAAGCGATATCCAGCTCCGCTTCGCCAAGCGCCCCCATCAGCGTCGCCATATTGCCCTCGACCTGATGCAACGTGACTCCCGGGTGACTGTGCTGAAACTGCTGGAGCAGGCTAAAGATCTGCGGATGAAAGGCATCAGAACTGGTAATGCCCAGCGAGAGTCGGCCGTTCAAGCCGCGGGCGATCCCCTTGGTCTTTTCCAGCGCCGCGTCGCTTAATGCCAGGATCTGGCAGGCATCCTCATAGAACGACTCCCCCGCTTCCGTCAGCTCGACGCCGCGGGTTAAACGGCGGAAAAGCGGCGTGCCAATTTCCCGTTCAAGTCGCTGTATTTGCTGGCTTAATGGCGGCTGGGAGATGCCGAGTTCTTTTGCCGCTTTAGTGAAGTGTCGCGCCTCGGCGACGGCGACGAAGTAGCGCAGATAACGAAGTTCCATATCGAAAACGTCTCAAACAATCATAGATTCTATATTGGAACTGTGAGCTGAATCGGGTCAACATTTATTTAACCTTTCTGATATTCGTTGAACGAGGAAGCGGGTAATGAACCATTCTGCTGAATGCTCTTGCGAAGAGAGCCTGTGTGAAACTCTACGAGGATTTTCCGCGCAACATCCCGATAGCGTCATCTACCAGACTTCTCTGATGAGCGCGCTGTTGAGCGGCGTTTATGAGGGCAATACCACCATCGCCGATTTGCTCACCCACGGCGATTTCGGCCTGGGCACCTTTAATGAACTGGACGGCGAGCTGATCGCGTTTAGCAGCGAGGTTTACCAGCTGCGCGCCGACGGCAGCGCCCGCAAAGCCCGCATGGAGCAGCGTACGCCCTTCGCGGTGATGACCTGGTTTCAGCCGCAGTACCGCAAAACGTTTGATAAACCGGTCAGCCGCGAACAGCTGCACGACATTATCGACCGGCAAATCCCCTCCGATAATCTGTTCTGCGCCCTGCGTATCAACGGCCATTTTCGCCACGCCCATACCCGCACCGTACCGCGCCAGACGCCGCCCTACCGGGCGATGACCGACGTGCTCGACGACCAGCCCGTTTTCCGCTTCAACCAGCGCGAAGGGGTACTGGTGGGGTTTCGCACGCCGCAGCATATGCAGGGCATTAACGTTGCCGGCTACCACGAACACTTCATCACCGATGACCGCCAGGGCGGCGGCCATCTGCTCGATTATCAGCTCGACCACGGCGTGCTGACCTTTGGTGAGATCCACAAATTGATGATTGACCTTCCTGCCGATAGCGCCTTCCTGCAGGCGGATCTGCATCCTGACAATCTTGATGCCGCCATTCGCTCAGTCGAAAACTAAGGAGATTCTCGTGGATAATCAACATCAACCGCGCCAGTGGGCGCACGGCGCCGACCTTATCGTCAGCCAGCTTGAGGCGCAGGGCGTACAACAGGTGTTCGGCATTCCAGGGGCCAAAATCGATAAAGTCTTCGATTCGCTGCTGGACTCCTCCATTCGCATTATTCCGGTACGCCACGAAGCCAACGCCGCGTTTATGGCCGCCGCGGTTGGCCGCATCACCGGGAAAGCGGGCGTCGCGCTGGTCACGTCCGGCCCCGGCTGCTCCAACCTGATTACCGGCATGGCCACCGCAAACAGCGAAGGCGACCCGGTGGTGGCGCTGGGCGGTGCGGTAAAACGCGCCGACAAGGCCAAACAGGTGCACCAGAGTATGGATACGGTGGCGATGTTTAGTCCGGTAACCAAATACTCGGTGGAAGTCACCGCCGCGGAAGCGCTGGCGGAAGTGGTTTCCAACGCGTTTCGCGCCGCCGAGCAGGGACGTCCCGGCAGCGCCTTCGTCAGCCTGCCGCAGGACGTGGTCGACGGGCCGGTCCACGCCAGGGTTCTGCCCGCCAGCGATGCGCCGCAGACCGGCGCGGCGCCGGACGAAGCCATTGAGCGAGTCGCGAAGATGATTGCCGGCGCTAAAAATCCAATATTCCTGCTCGGCCTGATGGCCAGCCAGGCGGAAAACAGCGCGGCGCTGCGTGAATTGCTGAAAAAAAGCCATATCCCGGTTACCAGCACCTATCAGGCCGCCGGCGCGGTGAATCAGGACCACTTTACCCGCTTCGCCGGGCGGGTTGGGCTGTTCAATAACCAGGCGGGGGATCGACTCCTGCATCTCGCCGACCTGGTCATCTGCATCGGCTATAGCCCGGTGGAGTACGAACCGGCCATGTGGAATAACGGCAACGCCACGCTGGTGCATATCGACGTGCTGCCGGCTTACGAAGAGCGCAACTATACCCCGGACATCGAGCTGGTCGGCAATATTGCCGCCACTCTGAACAAACTCTCTCAGCGTATCGACCACCAGCTGGTGCTGTCGCCGCAGGCCGCCGAGATCCTGGTTGACCGCCAGCATCAGCGGGAGCTGCTCGACCGCCGCGGCGCGCAGCTGAACCAGTTTGCCCTTCATCCGCTGCGCATCGTTCGCGCCATGCAGGACATCGTCAACAGCGACGTGACGCTGACCGTCGATATGGGGAGCTTTCACATCTGGATCGCCCGCTATCTCTACAGCTTCCGCGCCCGTCAGGTCATGATTTCCAACGGCCAGCAGACCATGGGGGTGGCGCTGCCTTGGGCGATTGGCGCCTGGCTGGTGAATCCGCAGCGCAAAGTGGTTTCGGTTTCCGGCGACGGCGGCTTCCTGCAATCCAGTATGGAGCTGGAGACCGCCGTACGGCTAAAAGCTAACGTCCTGCATATCATCTGGGTCGATAACGGCTACAACATGGTGGCGATTCAGGAAGAGAAAAAATACCAGCGGCTCTCCGGCGTTGAGTTCGGTCCGGTGGACTTTAAAGCCTACGCCGAAGCCTTCGGCGCCAAAGGGTTTGCGGTAGAGAGCGCTGCCGCCCTTGAGCCGACGCTGCGGGCGGCGATGGACGTCGACGGCCCCGCCGTGGTCGCCATCCCCGTTGATTACAGCGACAACCCGCTGCTGATGGGCCAGCTTCATCTCAGTCAAATACTTTGAGTCACTACAGAAGGAATCCAGCAATGAAAAAAGTCGCACTCGTGACCGGCGCGGGCCAGGGCATCGGGAAAGCTATCGCCCTTCGCCTGGTTAAAGATGGTTTTGCCGTGGCTATCGCCGATTACAATGACGCCACCGCACAGGCGGTCGCCGATGAAATTAACCGCGGCGGCGGTCAGGCGCTGGCGGTGAAGGTGGATGTCTCTAAACGCGACCAGGTTTTTGCCGCCGTAGAACAGGCGCGGAAGGGCCTGGGCGGTTTTGACGTGATTGTGAACAACGCCGGGGTGGCCCCCTCCACGCCTATCGAAGAGATTCGCGAGGACGTGATCGATAAAGTCTACAATATCAACGTCAAAGGCGTTATCTGGGGTATCCAGGCCGCGGTAGAGGCGTTTAAAAAAGAGGGCCACGGCGGCAAAATCATCAACGCCTGCTCGCAGGCGGGCCACGTGGGTAACCCGGAACTGGCGGTCTATAGCTCAAGTAAGTTTGCCGTGCGCGGCCTGACGCAAACCGCCGCCCGCGATCTGGCGCATCTGGGAATTACCGTTAACGGCTACTGCCCGGGGATCGTTAAAACCCCAATGTGGGCGGAAATCGACCGTCAGGTTTCCGAAGCGGCGGGTAAACCGCTGGGCTACGGGACCCAGGAGTTCGCCAAACGCATTACCCTTGGACGGCTTTCCGAGCCGGAAGACGTCGCGGCCTGCGTCTCTTATCTCGCCGGTCCGGACTCCAACTATATGACCGGCCAATCGCTGCTGATCGATGGCGGCATGGTATTTAGCTAATAATAAATAAGCTCTGACATGGTTTGCCCCGGCTTCAGCGCCGGGGCTTTTTTATCTCACCCTTTAGGGAAGATCCACAGGTCGCTGACGGGCAAGGCCAGATGGCAGCGCTCGGCATCGCGCAGCGCGCTGCCGTAGGCGCGAATGGCGAAATCATCGCCCTCGGTGCGAAACAGGTACTCCCAGCGGTCGCCGAGATACATACTGGTCAGCAGCGGCAATGCCAGCATATTCTCCTCAGGCGCTGAGGCGATGCGCAGGCGTTCAACGCGGATCACCGCCGTCGCCTCTTCCCCCACCTTGACCCCCTCCCCGACCATCCCCCACAGCGCCCAGCTGGCGCCCTCAATTCGCGCCCGACCATTATCCAGAGCGGAGACGGTGCCATGCAGCCGGTTATTGCTGCCCATAAACTCGGCGGCAAATAGCGTTCTCGGGCTACCGTACATCTCCTGCGGCGTTCCCTGCTGCTCGATCACCCCGTTATTGAGCAGCAGAATGCGATCGGAAATCGCCATCGCCTCGTTCTGATCGTGCGTGACCATCAGCGCCGACAGCCCCAGCTTGACGATCAGCTCGCGCAAAAAGACCCGCGCCTCTTCCCGCAGCTTGGCGTCAAGGTTCGACAGCGGCTCATCCAGCAGAATTACCGGCGGGTTGTAAACCAGCGCCCGGCCGATGGCCACGCGCTGCTGCTGCCCTCCGGAGAGCTGGTGCGGATGGCGATTGCCAAGATGCCCCAGACCCAGCTGTTCAAGCACGGTCTGCACCCGCTGCTTGATCTCCGCGGCGGCAACCTTACGCAGCTTCAGCGGATACGCCACGTTTTCAAACACCGTTTTATGCGGCCACAGCGCGTAGGACTGAAATACCAGCCCCAGGTTGCGCGCCTCCGCCGGGATTTCGCTACGCGGGTTGCCGTCATAGACGCGGGTTTTACCAATAGTGATAATGCCGCTGGTCGGCTTCTCCAGCCCGGCGACCGCCCGCAGCAGCGTGGTTTTTCCACTGCCCGATGGCCCGAGCAGCGAGACCACCTCTCCCCGCTTCAGTTCCATTGACACGCCCTTGAGCACCGGATTATCACCGTAGGTCAGATGCAGGTTTTCTACCGATAATTCAATCATGTAATTTCACTCCAAAGCGCAGGGCGATACCCAGGCCCACGACCACCAGCAAAATATTAATAAAGGAGAGCGCGGCAACGATATCGATAGCCCCCGCCGCCCACAGCGACACCAGCATCGAACCGATGGTTTCGGTGCCCGGAGAGAGCAGATAAACCCCGGTGGAATATTCGCGCTCGAAGATAAGAAACATCAGCAGCCAGGAGCCGATTAAGCCGTAGCGCGACAGCGGAACCGTGACGTGGCGGGTGATCTGCCCGCGCGATGCGCCGGTACTGCGTGCGGCCTCCTCCAGCTCCGGCGCTACCTGCAGCAGCGTCGAGGAGATGAGCCGCAGCCCGTAAGCCATCCATACGACGGTATAGGCCAGCCAGACGCTAAAAATGGTGTTACGCAGCGCGCGCAGCTGAACGATCAGATGTTCACGCAGCCAGTCTGCCACCGGCAGCGCCGAGAGCCAGCCGTTTTTCAGCGACTGATCGAGCCACATCGGCAGAAACAGAAATACCCACAGAAACGCCAGCCCGGCCAGCAGCCCCGGTACCGCACGCGGCACCAGCACGCTATAGTCCAGAAAGCGCGTGACGTTATCCGGTTTGCGGTGCATCGCGATGCCCACGAACAGATAGCAGACCACCGCCAGCGCGCCGCCAATCACCCCAATCGCCATAGAGTTAACGATGGCGCGCAGCAGATTCGGCTGCTGCCAGATGTTACGGAACGTCGCCAGCGAGAGTTCATCCCACAGCGAAACGCCCACGCCCCAGTTTGAAATAAAGGCCCGCAGCGCCACGCCAATCAGCGGCACCCCAATGGTGACCGTCAGCCATGCCACCACCACAATCCCGGCGACCCAGCGCCATTTCCCCAGCGGCAGCGCGCGGGCCTGGGACGCTTTTCCCTTCATGGTGACAAAGCGGTTGGCGGTACGCATCAGGCGGCGCTGGAGCATCACCAGCGGAACGGTGATGCAGATCAGGACTACCGCCACCGCCGCCATCAGGTGATAAGAAGGCGTACCGAGCTTGTTGGTGAGCTTATAGAGATAGGTCGCCAGCACCATGTTGCCTTCCGGATCGCCCAGCACCAGCATCAGGCCAAATACCTCCAGGCCGAGGAAAAACAGCAGTACGCAGGCGTAGAGTATCGACGGTCGCACCATCGGCAGGCTCACCGAGGTCATCACCTGCAGCGGCGATGCGCCCACCGTCCGCGCGGCCTCCTCGACATCCGATCCGACGCTGCGCAGCGCGGAAGAGATATAGAGATAGGCATGCGGAACGTGCGTCAGCCCGGCAATTACCACGATGCTGAACATCGAGTAAATATTCCACGGCACGAAGCCGATCAGCTGCTCGGCCCACTGCGAAAAGAAGCCCACCGGCCCGGCCGCCACCACGTAACCAAAGCCCAGTACCATCGGCGAAACGAAAATCGGTACCAGAATCAGCGGCTCGATAAACCGCCGCCCGGGCAAATCGGTACGTACCATTAAAAAGGCGAGGATCCCGCCGAGGGGGATGGCAATCGCCACCAGACCAAACGCCAGAATAAACCCGGACTTGAGCGCCAGATAAAAATCCGGGTCGCTAAAGATGAAGGCGAAGGCTTCGAGGCTGAACGATTTCGTGCGGGCAAAAAAAGGCGCCGAGAGAAAGCTCTGCACCACGATAAATAACAGCGGGACATAAATCGCCAGCGCCGTCATCACGACGACGATACCGCGCGGCAAACCCTGCCATTTTCGACGTAAGACATTCATAAGCGATCCCTTTAAACCTGGCGGGCGTTAAGCGGGCTGCGCATCCTGAAATGATGCGCAGCGCCGGAGGGTTATTTCGCCGCGGCGGTGCGCCACTGTTTGATAAACTCCAGTCGTTGTTTCGGCTCAAGATACGCCAGCAGCGTTTCATCGACCGGAATAGGCTTCAGCGCGCTACCGAGCATTTTGGTCATACCGTCGATATCATTTTTACCTTCGATATCATTGCGCAGGGAGGGAATATCGGCCTGGTTCGCCAGGATGCTTTGTCCCTTTTCCGACAGCACGTAATCAAACCACAGCTTCGCGGCATTAAGGTGCTCGGCTTCTGCGGTAATAAAAGAGACCCGCGAGAGCACCAGTACATAATCTTTCGGATAGGAGATGCCGAGCGAAGGATCGTTTTTGGCCCGCGCCTCCGCGTAGGATCCGAGAATATTGTAGCCAATCAGGTTTTCCCCGGAGGAGACGCGCTCCATCATCGTACCGGTGGACGATTGCACGGTCAGGCCGCCTTTCGCTATGCCCGCCAGATCGTCAAAGTAGCTGGCATCGGCTTTGCTGTCCTGTACCGCCAGCATAAAACCCAGACCCGATTTTTCAATGTCATAAGTCGTGACCTTACCTTTGAATTTATCGGCCTGGCCGGCGATCAGCTTCGCCAGCGCGGTATGCGAGTCCGGTACTTCGCCCTGAGGGATCAGCCGCTTATTGTAGATAAAGACCACCGGCTCGTAGGTCGTGCCGTAGGCTTTCTGTTGCCAGACCGCCCATTTTGGCAGCTTATCCCGCTCCGGCGAGGCGTACTCTTCGGCGTAATCGGTGGCGAGCTTCAGCGCCGTATCCATGGAAGAGCTCCAGACCACGTCGCCGCTGCCGCCGCCCGCCGCCTGTTCGCTGATATAGCGGTTGTACAATTCGGTGCTGTTCATATCGTTATATTCAACTTTAATGCCGGGATATTGCGCTTCAAACCCTTTAATTAACGGGCCTGCGGCCTTGGTATCGGTCGTTGAATAGATAACCACTTTGCCTTCTTTAATCCCGGCATCCACCACCTTTTGATAATCCGCCGGATAGCCCTGAGGAACTGCGGCAAGGACCTGTCCGGAGATAGCTGCCGTCAGTGAAATCACTAACCCACTAATTTTCATATACATAAAATCAACCTTTAGATATCAATTATTAAACTTAAATTTAACATATAGCGGGACGCCAGAGCCTTGCAACGCCGGGGTTTGTTTTTTTACGGCTTTTGTGACGCTGGCGTAATTTAAAGGAAGATTCGTGGGGCGCGGCTAAAGAGATAAAGGTTGTTGGGCGGAAATATTAAGAAAAGATTAAGTTTTTCTGTTTCTTACCCCCTCAGTATTGCGTTTTCTTACACACAAAAATAACACCCGCTGGCGCCGGGCGAACATCAATCGAGCTTATGGATATTGCCATCAGGGTAAATTTTGCGATCGGCCTTACAATTGAGCTGTTAAATAAGGTAATGGAAAGGCATTTCATCAAATGAACTAAAAAATGACAGCTGATATGAATATGACAAAAATCACAAAAACACGCTGAAGCCACTGTTTTGAAGAAAAGATCGCTGTTCACCATGTCATCGCCATCGTGAACAAGAAACGAGCACGGGAGGAAGAATGCGTTGACGAGCCCGAAAGCGCTCAGGAGCTGAAATGGCGGTGGGCACAACCCACAGAGACGAGATAAAGGGAGTTCGTGGCGAGTTTGACCGGACCTCTCCCCGGCAGTCCCTCATCCACAGCGTGTTGTTTGCCGGGGCTGTGGCCCGTTGCGGGTGTGGTTGTCACGGGTAACGGGGTCCGGATGTTCAGAGTCATGTAAAGTGTGGGAAATATACGGCAGGTCGATGTCGCCTCTGCTGTACGCGATGGCCACTTCGGTACCGTCGGTGAGCGGGGTGTGCCAGCCGTATGTATCACCAGAGTACGGCTTCGCCATCCGCAGCCAAAGATAGCCGTAGCCCGGCTCCGTGCTCTCCCGGTCGAAGTCCGGCTTCACCCGGTAGCGCCCCTGCTCATCCAGGTGAGCGTATATATCGTTCTTCTCCCGGCTCTCAACCCGGGCCGGAAGCGTGCCGTGAATTTCCGGACGCGGGATTTCCGCCGGGCGGAAACAGTAACGCTCGGTGTAAGGCTGGCCCCAGACTGACACATGCAGACGGGAATCACGGGCGCCCCGGAAGGTCACCAGCGTGAGGATCACGCCTTCTTGCAGGGCCGTAATGACATCGCCCTGCGGCTCCAGCACCTGCCCGGGAGTGAGGTGTGAGGCGTTGCTGAACAGGTGGATACGGGCTGATTTGTTGAGCTCCCGCTCGTGGTGAAGTCGGGCGTAGAATGCGCCAGATTCGGTTTCCGGCTCCGGGCTCGCGTCATCGCCCGCTTCACGATAAGGTGCCGCGTAGCGGTAATGCTCCCCGGTGGTGACCGCATCACTGCGCACACTCACCGCCGCATCCATCGGCGTGGTGGCGGTCCGGTAGTTGTAATCCCGCGTGACGACAGTGCCGGTGGCGATGTTGTGCCAGGTCCGCACATCCCAGACCGATTCTGCCGCGCCGTCGAACAACCCCGATGGCTCGCTGTACGGCAGGCGCACATCAAACTGGTAGTTAAGCTGGCTGTCGGCAAAAATGTACGTATCCAGACCGCGCACGTCGTCCATCTCCGTGCGCCAGTAAATGCCCACCTCAGACAGAATCCGCTGGATGAATTGCAGTTCCGTCTCCTGCCACTGAGTGATAATTTCACGCGGCGGGTATGTATGCTCCAGTCTGAATTCAAAATCTGGACCTTCCAGACCGTGTTTACGCAGCACCCGCTCAACCACCTCAGGAACGGACTGATTCTGATATACCGCGCACTGTCGGGTGTATCCCAGGAGCGCCAGGCGCGAACTGAGCGTAAGCCGGTAGTGAGACTGGTCCTTTGAGGTGGAAAGCCATTCCAGGCGGGTCACCATGCCATGAACGTTTTTGCCGCCACGCATCCGGAAGGAGGCATATTTCATCAGCACCTGTTCCGGGGGAATGTTCGCCTGCAGCGTGGTGAACTCAATGTCCCATCTGAACGGCTCGCTCAGGGCTTCCCTGCCGTAAAAGCGCAGGACATCCGGCTTCACTGTGCTGTCATTGATATCCAGAAAGTATCGGGTCTGTCCGTCGAAAAGCGCTGACCAGTTATCCATTACGTCACTCCTTTACCGGCACAAGGCTGAGCCAGCCATCACCCAGTTCAATCGTGCGGGGTTTGTCCGGGTCGAGGTCGTCACGGGTCAGCACCAGGCGCCAGCGGTTGTCCTTCTGATCCGGGCGGTTAAATAATCCCACCACCGCCACGAACTGAGCATCTTCATCCATGGGCATATTGAGCGTCACGCTGCCGTTGGGCATCACCAGCAGCGATTTTGACGCAAGCATATCGTCCTTAAGTACCGTATCGGCCTTGCGCAGCAGCGTCTGGTAATCGGCGGCATCAACCGCTTTACGATCCCTGAGCTGATAGACTCTCACCATGGTCGCCAGCGGCGTCTGTGCGCCATCGGCGTTAATGGCCGTGCGCGGGGTAAAATCCAGATGCAGCGTTTTAATTTTCCTGTAGAAGATAGATTTCGTGATGCTGACCGTACCGTCCGTGACGGTCTGCGTCAGACCGCAGCCTGCGAGCAGACCACAGGCAATAAGCGTCAGCGCCCGCCAGCGGGTTATTGTTGCCATTCAAAAGTTCCTTTTATCCCCTTCATACTTCTGATTGCAGATGCGTTGGCTGCACGCACTCGCCCCGCCCGGTCACATAGTGATCTATGCTCCCGGGGACTCACGCGTTTGCCGCCTTCCTGCAATCAGAATTATTTTGGGGAGAATTAATGATTGATGATTAGTCGAAGCGGTAATGTCCGTCTTCAGCAGGGGGTAACACAGACCATTGCAACCCTTCATAACAGCCCAGACTGACGGTCAGACTCTCCTGGCTGTTGCTGAGTTTGCCTGCTTTCAGCCCCAGCAAACCGGTGCGGCCCAGTTGGATACGCCTGCCTTTGCCAAGGCGGGGCTCAGGCAACAGCCGTACGGGTACAGTGAGGCGCAGTCGGGCGTCACTGCGGTAGCCGAGATAGACGCGTAACAGAACAAGAAAATCGGTATGGAGGACACCACCGGGTAACCAGCCTTCCGCCTCGTCCGGATCCGCTGTCTCCAGCGTCACCAGTACCCGGCTGCATGCTTCCCTGGCCGTTTTACCCAGCGTGGCCCGCTGCGAAAGACGGATACGGTTTCCGGCCCCCAGCCCACTGCGATTATCGATATGGACCTTAACCGGATCCGGTTCGGTGATAATTGCCCGGGTATTCGGCGCCAGCAGGCTCACCACAGCCCGGATGCCCTCGGCATTGCGCGTGGGCAAACGCATGGTGCCCAGCAGGGCCAGGAAACGGGACACCGGCGTTGCCACCTGCTCAGATGTACCCGGTATACCGAGTCCCACCAGCCCCAGCAGACACTGTGATGTGGCATCTCGCCCACCGACCTCGAAGGTTGCCGGATACGCGTATTTTCGCCAGATCCGGTAATACTGCGTGGTGATGCGGTGGCTGAAAATATCCAGAAACGAGGTGACCGCCTCGTGTCCTTCCCGGCGCTGCGCAATGTCGTCCAGCCAGGACGTTGGCAGAGGGGAGTCCACGCCATACATCCCCAGAAATGTCGTGCGGACCGTTGGGGGTAATGTCGGATGGTCTTCGTCGGTCTCCACCACCTTCAGGGTACTGACCGGGAAACCCATACCAGGCCAGGGTCTGAATCGTACCGGATCGTCGCCCGGATGGCTGGTGGCGCCCAGTTTGGGCGCGTCCGGATTTTCCTGTTCCAGCAGCTGGCAGAAACGATAGAAATTGGCCCGCCAGATATCTTTATTAAGGGCCAGCGTCAGCCCGGTACGTGCTGGCTGTGATTCTCGCGCCATCTCAGTCGTTTCCCTGTCGGTTGCAGTACCAGCGTGAGCTGGTTAAAGAGGTGAATATCGGCATAGAGCGCGAAGAACCGGTGCAGCATCTCCCCGAAGAGATTCACATCGCCCTCGCCTGCAAAATTATCCGTATTTAGCGTGACCTCAATGTCCACGCCCCTGAGCATAAAGCCCTTCTCAAAACGGCGGATCAGGGTGTGCTTCACGGCGACGATTGCTTCAAGCCGACGGCGGTTCATCTCATCGTCAGTCCAGTCATAGAGCGCCAGCGTTCCCCGCAGAACCTCCGGATTGTCCATCATGCTGAGGAAGTTTGATCCGAGGTGGCTCATCACTCGCCAGTGAAAACGGTCATTTGCCGGGGGATATAGCGGCATTGTCGGTGCTGTGACGTTTAATACTCTGACGGGCACTTTGCCGGTTTTGACCACCCTGTCCAGCAGGGTACTTTCCAGCGCTTTTCGCGGAAGTTGCCCGTTGGTACCGGTTATTCGCATCGAAAGGGATTCTGGTTTATCGGACAGCTGCTCCAGCTCGAACGAGCGCCCCCCGAGAATTAACCAGGTGTCATACAGACCAGAGGGGCCGCGTTTCACGCGGGTGTGGTAATAACGTTCAGGGGCATCATGACGCATCATACCGCCCCGGTGCCGGAAGCTGGTGAACGGTACATAGGGGTGTTTGCCATTCTTCACCGCGCCATGGATGTTATCGACGCTGTAAATCTCGGTGTGGCCATCCTGAAGACGCAGCGGCCTGAGCAGGTATTCGTTATCCAGAGGATTAAGTGTCAGCGGATCGGCTTCCAGGGTAAAGAGATTGATAACCGGCGCACAGTGCAGCCGGAAGTTTTCTGTCTCAAAAGGCAGGTCAGATGACCAGGCTTCACTGAGCACAATATCGATTTCAAACCAGGAGCTGGCCTCAGTGAGCCCGATGGTGTCGAGACCGCGTAGCTCAACAAACATAAACTTCGGACGGAAACTAAAATATTCCAGCAGCAGTTGGTAACCGCTGAATGCTGTATCGGCTTTCTTCCACAGGCCGTCATTGTCATCAAAGCCCATGGGTTTGCACCAGCCATCAAACTGATGACGTTCGGTGTATGTCCCTGTATGTCGGGCATACATGGCGTGGACGCGACGGGTCATTGCCAGATGCAGTGCTGAACTGATCGGACTCTCTGCGTTGAGGAATATGGCGACTTTGTCGATCCCGGCTTTACTCCAGTCCACTTTTTCTGGGCATTCGAAGCGCAGACGGATAGCAGAGCGGCCATCGGTTTCCGTATGCAGGCGGGCGTCCGCAAGATGCAGTGGTTGCAGGGGGACATCGCGAGTCGTCCGATACTGGCAGGCGGTTTTATGCGGCCCCACAGGGCGTGAAAGCACGGAGAAGCCTTCCGCCAGCATTTCGGCCTGACGCAGGCCACGCCAGTCAGGGGAGAACTCAACGATGGCCAGCGACGGGATAGTCCGCATATAGTGCGGCCACAACAGACTCACGAGCCCTTCGGTCAGTTCCGGCAGGTCATCATCCAGCTTTTCTCGCAGACGGCCCATCAGGAAGGCAAAGCCTTCAAAGAGGCGCTCCACGTAAGGGTCGCGGGCGCCGGGTTTATCCAGATTAAGCATTGCAGCCCGATCCGGATGAGCTCGGGCACCGCCGCTGTCAGGGCCTTTGTTAAATCAGCCTGGTATTCTGTTAATGCCGCGTATCTGACCGGTTTGCCATATCCTCTTGGGCGAGAGAAGTCGATAGCGGGGGCCGCGACTTTCATTGCCTTCAGCAGGTCATCGGCGTTGTTTCCGGCCGGACTCTGAATATATGTACCGAGGATCCAGGCGCAGCGTTGACCGCGCAGAATTTCACTGTCAATAAGCGCTTCTCGCTCGACATTTCGGGACTCGGCCCCCACCTGTTCGGCTTTGTAGGCAAACCGGCGTAAGCCGAAAATAAGCCCCCAGGTGCAAAATGGAAGACCCAAAGCGGTGAACCAGAAGACAAATCCGGTTCGCTCTGACGTCCAGCACCATAGCGTGAGCGCTATGCCCCCCAGCATGACAAACGCGAGGAATAGCAGCCAACGACCGGTGCCGGGACGCGCTACCTTAGGAGCCTTTTCAGGGATGGCATCCAGCCAGACGGGCATAATCAGGCAACCTTTGCAGCGGCAAATGAACTGATCAACGTGCAACCACAGGCGCATTTATGGCCGTGAAATGCAACCGGGATACCATGATCAAGATAATCAGGATTGCCTTCTATGATAGTTGTAGGGCCATGTCCCGGAACCGGGCAGGACACTTTGTCGCCTTTGCGGGCAACACCAATACCGCCGAATTTCATCGTTTCAGAAGCGGTCAGTACAGAACCGCCGTGGGATGTTTTATCGCCTTTTCTGATTATCTGAAGCATTTTATTCCTCTCCAGGGATAGGTATCCCCATGTTAATTGATGCTACTTTGTTAGCTTTTAGTGTGAAATCCAGATACATATCACCTAGCGTGTAACCGATTTTTTCAGGCGTTATTTGTGCCTGATCCGCAGGATAGGCTTTAAACACATTATCAGCAGGGTCGCCAACTTTTATTCCGCGTAACGTAGAATACGCTGGAGTTTCTAAGTTAATTGCCGAGATTATATATTCATCATCAATTGTATATTGCCTCTTATCATAATTAGCATTTGAGGAAACTAAACTTATACCTTTATAACTATGCCTTGTGTATTTATATAACCCACCGACAGTATTAGGGAAATCTCCTATATAAGAAGAACCTGTTTCGTCTTCATCTATGCCAGAAAGTTTATTGCTATAGAAAGAACCAATCCCAATCCATTTCTTATTTTTTATTACGATAAAGTCAATAATATTAATTTGAGTGTTATTATGAACTGTGGTAGTTGGATTTAATTCTTTTAGTTCAGATTGGATTATCCAGCCGAAAACATCTTTTCCCGAAGTTGTCACATACTGTGCCAAAATGAAATCTGCATATTTTTTGAGGGCATACACATTGTCACCTTTAATAATAAAGGTGTTTTCTTTTGGGCAGTTTCGGTCAGGCGCATTATAGAGCATAACCTTTGTCTTAACCGCTGTTGCGAATGCATTGCTTGGTGTTTTGAGCCCTCCGCTAAAAGCCTGAGTAGCTGCTAAATCAGAAACTAATTCACAATGATTTTTTATAGGGTGATTGCTTTTTATGTCGATGTGTTTTAGTTGTGATTTGTCAAGCCATCCAGTGACTGACCATGACTCATTTTTTGCATAAGAAGCAGAAACATAGCCGTTGTATTCTGTATGCCCGCTTATAATATCTCCTGGCACCAAAAAAAGATCTTTTATTTTGCAAGCTTTATTCGGGGAACTAAAGAAATGAAGCCGCTTTGTGGATACCACTTCAAAAGAGTTGTTATCCGGATTAATGTAAGTTTGCGATGCTTCAGATTTTCTTCCATAATTTTCGCAACCGTCGTTCGCAAATGCAACACTGGAATATAAATAAATTGAGATTAGGAAGATACACTTCAGAATTAGGCATTCCTTCATTAAAAGTCCTTTTATCGATTTGAAATACTTATTTTTATTAAGTCTCTACCTTGAGTCAGTATGTATCATCCATGTTTATGTATGCTGAATCAGCAATAACTGTTATGGTTTTGTCGGGTAGTTTTCAAACGGAATAGACTGCACAATATTCGACGAATCAAGGCAGAAGCTTAGCTTCATATCAAAGTACTGATAAAATCTGCAACCATTTTCAGTATCTTTAAGACTACCCATTCCATATTTTGAAGTTACCATATTCCAGCTGTCGCCGACTTTTATGCCTCGTGTGGTTTTGTATTTATTATCAATAAATGTGATCGCTGATACATACGTATCATCAAAACCTAATCTTTTCTCTATTATCTCATTGGCCTGAGATATTGTCACAATTTCGTTTTTAATTGTTAAAGTCCAGGATTCAAACCCATTATTAAAACCGTGATTGTCGGGATCAGGGAGTTTTACACCGGAATCTTTAGCCCACTTATTTAATTCAGGTGTGGCTTTTCCTAAAAGAAAGGTTTCTTTGCCATTTCCTATCCATGCAAAATCACCGTAAGTTAACTCATTATTCTGTTCATCACTAGGGGCAATTTCTTCATTCTTTACCCATCCATCAACGACAGCACCATTTTTATTAACAAAGTTTACGAAACTATATTCTTTGTTTTCTCTATACTTAAGTACTTTATCATTATTTATTATGAATGTGCTCGTCTTACAATCGCTTTTGGGTAAAGAATAAAAATAAACTCGTCCCTTTGACGTAGCTTCTTTGGGAACAGGTTTTTGAGAGGGATTGTAAGAATAATAATTTTTGCTGTATGTGCAGATAGTTGCAGCGATTGAACTGCCTGCAAATAACAACAATGACAAACACAAACTTAAATTGAGATGCTTCATTAATTGGTCCCTTTATAAACTGGAACATCAAAAATCAGTTCAGTGTCGAATTCATGGTAGTTATCTAAGACTCATGCGGGCTTATTAGCTTCTCTCTATGAAAATCAGCATGTTATTCAATTGGGTGAAATTTATCTATTTCATCCCCTTGGTTTGTGTAAATTTCTTGAGTCCCTTTTTTTACCAAGATGCTAAAAGGAGTGAGTTGCACGTTTTTACATTCTTCAAGTGATTTTTTGGTTATAGCGAATTTGTAGTATTTATTGTCAGTGTCATCTCCACTGATGCTGATACATTTTTCAGGTGCTGTAGTCAGTGCGTTCTTCTTAATGACATCTGGAATAATATTAAAAGCTGTTTGTTCGTCACTTGATGGACCACTTGTATATCCAGTATTTTTTAAATCTGATAATTTAAGCCACCCATCAACTGAATCACCATTTTTCTTGAAGTATGAAGCAAACAAATAACCATTAAGTATGGTGTATCCTGAAACTACATCACCGTTAATTATAAATGCATTGTTAATCTTGCATTGTTCACTCGGTGCGCTATTAAAGTAAAGTCTTGTTTTTGATGTGACTTTATAAATGTTCATAGAATGATCTACATATTCTTGTTCCTTCTCAGCTGTTTTGGACAACTCCGAACAAAAATCGCCAGCAAAAGTATAGCAGGAGAAACCATATAATAAGATGGATAGCATGATTTTAATCATTTCAATCCTCTGCTTTTCATCTGGCTACCTTTCAATATAGGAAGTAACTTTGAAGAATAAGTTTTTAGTGTTTAATGGTACCTGGGGAAGATTTCTGTATGCGGCTAGAATCCACCCAAGAAGAATATACCACTCCGTCCTTTGCTTGATATTTAACATACGAAGCGCCCCCTGAGTTTCTTTCAACTTCCACATATTCCCCTGGTAGGATAAATACGCCGTTTTCTGGGGTTGATAATTTATCATCTTTATAAAACTGTAATCGGGAATCACCATTGACTTTGAAAATTACTTTTTTGTTCAGGCAGTTGAGGTATACTGATGCGTATCTATTATCAAAACTTAATTTTTCTGGATTATCTGGATCAATAGTAACATCCTCCAAATTGAATTTGAGGTAATCATATTTCATCCATAAAAGAAAGCCTTCGCCTGGAGTGTCAGTTGACTGACTTTTATTGAATTGAACTTTAGCATTTATATCATTGCCACTGACACTGTCAACATCTGCTTTAATGAGACTCCTATCCACTTTCAACTCTTTTATCAAACTTGCATTACTGGAAGCTACTATTTTATCCAAGAATTGTGAGCATCTATCAAAATCATCATCAGTAACACTAGAAAATGCTGAGATAGAGTAAGTCAATAAAACAAAAGGAAGTGCTTTAAATTTAATCATGAATTTACCTCAGAAAACTCATTCGTGAATTTGGGTTTGATTGCCCCACATTCTTCTCTATATAGTTTTTGTGCTGAGTCTTGGGTTGAGTACCATCGGGCATAGTTTCCGCCGTGCTTATTAATATAGTACACAATATATTCCATTGAACTCTCAACAGAATCGAATACTACAAATTGTTTTGGCTTATCTGTGACTTGGGCATTCCCTCCCTGCCCACTTAACCCTCTTCCTTCTTTTTTACTCCAAATCCCAGTCGGTTGATATTCTGGATGTTGCGAGAAAAAGTCAGAACTCCATCCGTATGCTGGCGGAGCACCATGTACCTCCATACCAGGAGCACCACAATGTTGATATTGACCAGAAGTAAAGTGTTTGGTCTCGATACGAAACATTCTTTCAACTATCACAGACATGTCTTTACCGTATTTATCATATATTTTACGTAAAGCTTCTTTCCCATCTTGTACAGTGAAAAGTCCCGAATGTCGTTTTTTTATGCTAATCATTGCCCCTAGAAACATTATAGGATGCATATGCCATAACGAGGGGCCCAGCTTCTCAGTGGAGACATCCTGCATCCATGCCATTTTATCAAGAAAATCTTCACTATATTTCTTCCATTCTGGGGCTTCTTTTTTCAGCGCATTGAGGAAAGGTTGCCAGATAGCATCACCTTTTTTGAAGTACCAATCGCTGGGATGTTTTACGATTGTTTTCTGGATGGTGTCACGATAGTCGGGATTATGAAGTGCTCTCCAGTATTCCATCGGAGAGTAACGGTCGCTCCCACTATCAATTTTATCAAGAAGGCGCTGATAATTATGCTTAACCAGGGCATGACTGGTTCGCGTATCACCGGTCGCAGCCTCATAGAGCGAGTTGATAAGGCTGCGGAAGAATCCAACAGGCTGGTTTTTTCCATCCAGGTAATCAAAACTGGTAGGCTCTGAGGTTTCAGTTCTGAAGCCTAGCTTCGCCAGATCATACTGTGACAGAAGTTGAGGCTCCGCCTGGCCTTTGGGCACATAGGCATTTTCCGGCCGCAACTGCCAGTATTCTTGCTTTGTTGAGGTATCACTTTCAGTTATGACCTTACTCAACGGTAGAATGCCTGTCCGCGTTGTCGACGTCGAGTCCTTTGTGAAAGTGCCCTTCGCAACATCTTTTGTGAAAAGAGCAAGGCCAGGAGAATACTTCAACCAGAGCGGATTTTTCTCCCCCACTTTTTCTGGGTTGGTCAGGAAATTCTCCAGATTATCATCCATGCTCGTGCATTCGATATGTACCTGGTATCGCGCCTCATAACCACCATCTTTTGGTGCCTGATAGTAGCCCATGTGGCCAATCGGGTCACCGGCCTTAATAGCAAATGGAGAACTTAGACTTACTGTCTTATCGAATACCATGACTTCCTTTGCGGGAGGAAGCAAATGCCGCCACCAGCCTGGACCGGCCCCCGGCACAGGCTTAATATTGTTGTTATCCACAACAACCCAATAGCGCTGACCAGGTATGAGGGTACTGCTGGTTTCTTCTGGTAAACCCTTTAGCGTCACAAGACCATATTTTCGCTTGTTACTTCCTGTGGCGTTAAGATTGCTGTCTGTCGGGTCCCACTCCACTCTGGCCCCTTTAGGCATGTGCCCTGCAATTTGCGGAGAAGTTTTATCTGAAGTCAGTTTTGCCGTCAGCCAGTCCATTTCAGAATATGCTCTTAGAGTATCCTGAATGACCCACTGATTTTCTGCTTCAGCTTCATAAGCTGAATACGGCGCAAGATGCATATACAGGGTGTAGAAATGCAGCCCGCTGGATTCTTTCTCCCCCGGTTGAATAAAGTGTTTAACCAGAACAAACGAACCGGAAAAGCTAAGCGGACCTGATTCCCAGCCTAGCGTTAGATAATCCTTGCAGACACGATAAGCAACGACTTCGCCGTCAGCCATGCATCGCACAGCCTGCTCACCTTTAAAAGCAACCGGGAAATCAAATGCCTCCACAGGAGCTTTGCCACTGAGAGCACACCATGGCGTCGTTGCATGTGTGATATGTATACCGCCATGCCACATGCCATTGCGACCAATCATATACTGCCCGGTGGATTCCCCCCCGATATGAGAGAGGATATCTTCCTGATTATGGAACTCACTTCCCCGACTGTTGGAGGGGATCGGCCAGACTATTTTGATTTTTCCTTTTTGGGAAGCCGATGCCTCCGGAGCAGGGCTACTGTTGTCAGAGTAACGGTAAAGGATATATGCGGGCTTTACATTTCGATATTGTTGGCCGGGATAGAATCCTCGAAGTTGAATAAAGTCTGAAACCCAATTTGTCCCATTAAATAAAGCAATATGGCCATGAGGATGTCCATCAATAGGTTGAATAACAACAACATCACCTGCTTGTTGTCCTGGTATAACTGCGGTGTCTGTTGGACCTGAACCTGTATAAAAATAAACAGGTTTAAAACCTACGGCCTCAAAAGATGGGCCGTAATCACATGCTGACGCGGAATTGCCAATCCTTGGCGGTGGAATCTTAATTTTGACACCACCAGCCTCCACCGCCCTTCTGACGTATGCAGCACACTTCCCAATACTTCTTGGTTCAACATGACTATTTATGTAACTAACGGATGCACTATTATTCCACATGGATTCAGCCTTTTTATTCCGTTACGCTGATGATTTTCCAGCTACTGTCGATTTTTTTAAGGGAAACATGGAGTGAATTTTTAGGTTCAGAATCATCACCCAGAACAACCCCAATCACAGACTTGTTTCCATTTTCCGTAATAGTACTGGTCTTAATATTCAGCTTCCAAGAGGGGTATGTATCTTGAGACTTAGTGAAATAATTGACGTCAGACTCAACCCAAACACCGTACCAGTCACAAATATAGTTCCCTTTATATTGTCTGCACTCGTGTTTTTGTGAACATTTTTTTTCTAGTTCTGATGCAGACACAGAATCGTCAGAATCATAATTGCACATAGTGGAATCAGTGATGCTATTCATCAGTTGGTCAGACACGTACTTTTTGATTATTGCATCATTATTTCCTGCATCAGCCTTGAGATATTCAGAGTAAAAATCATGAACAATATCTGCTGGGGTTGTAGATTCAGCAGAAAGCGCCACATGTGAACAAGTAAGGAGGAAGGTGTAAAGAATAGCATGGAATATGCTTGGGGTTGATAATTTCATATTGAATTCTCACTCGTTAAAATTTGCAGCTATAGCTATCAAAGTCATTTCCAATATAACGGGAACACCTGCAAGTTTTGAACTTATGGTGCCAAGAGCAGTGGTTTGATTGAGCATTGTCTCTCTCCATTAGTTCTCGTTGCAATGGCCTGTTTTTCTGAATATGGACCTCACCGAATTCATTAGCCATTTTTCATTTTTGAGAACAAGACTGATATCATATTTTGATTCACTGTCAGCACGACCAAGTGTTAACTCAGCGGCAGCCTTATCACTGCCCATAGGCGATGTTTTAACTGCAATTTCATTTACCCAGTCAGGACATATGTCCTGAGCATCTACAAAATAATCAGCGCCAGTATCATTATCACTATTAAGTTGCTGAAGATGTTTCGTTGTATAGGTATCAATTGCGTTCTGGCTTTTCTTTGCACCACTCTCCATATCAGGATCATTCCATGCAGTGAGATAATCAGAGTAAAACGTTTTAACAACGAACTCTGGACTTTCCGCATTGAGTGTTGGGTTATTATTCTCTCCAACGCTGAGGTTTGGAAGTGTCGAAAAAATGAAAGTGAATAACAGTAGTGATTTTTTTGAGTTTGGTTTCATTTTAATCAGTCATTAAAAGACTTACTGCTGATTTTATTTTCCTGAGTGATATCTGTCAGGCTGAAATTGGGTGTTTCGTTAGGAAGATCTGCGCCCGAACCTGGTACCAGATAGTCGGACGTTTTCATGATGAACTCACCAGATGAACCATGCTCAATACCGTTCTTACTCAGTCTCAGGTAAGACCCGCCACCGTTTAGCGTCAGGGTTTCCGGGGTGCTGATAATAATTTCGTCTTCACTGCTGGTCACCGTCAGCTGTTTTTCAGAAAACAGTCCCATCGTGTTGTGCTGCGCCTGAATCTCGATGTCTCCCTGGTTGGCAACCAGCTTTGCCCCTTCTTTATGGACAAACATACCCAGGGCTTTTTCTACCGTTACAGACAGATTTTTCATCGCACCGATATCAAGATGTTGACCGGCATTGACCATGGTGTTGCGGGTGCTGCTGAGCTGAAGGTGTTCACCTGAGGTCAGTGCCACCCCCTGCGGAGCGCTACCCAGCAGGACCGAAGACTGGAGGTCTTTGATTTTGTCGGTCACAAAGCTAATCTGGGTATTGATGTCACAGACCAGGGCTCCGGCGGCTTCAGCAGCGCTGTTCAGGGCCTGCATCTGGCTGTTGGCCTGGTTAATCTGGTTGATGGCAGGGGCCATTTCCATCACCGGGCCCTGGGCTTTGGCCTGGGCATCAGCCGTCAGGAACAGCCCTTTTGCCGCACGAACCGCGCCATGCTCGTCCGTACGCAGTTCAAAACCGGCCCCGCGTTTTTCACGCTGGCCATTGACCAGGTGTCCCATGTTCAGTTGCGTTTTGCCGTATTCCGTTGCGAGCTTGATATGCTCTTCCTGGCGCTTATCCTCCATCCGCAACTTATTGTTCGCCGGGGTACGCCACACGTTCCGCGTATGATTGTCACTGGTGACATGGTCCGGATGTTCTGAGTCGTGCAGGGCATAGGCGATGTAGGGACGATCCGGGTCCGCGATATGGTGGTCAATCAGGGTCTTGTCGAGCTTCTCCACGGTCTTTCCGGACTGACGGATGCAGTCCATAAACACCTGCATCGCCGCCGTCAGTCGTTCGCCCGCCGGGGCGTCGGACAGCGCGGCATCATCCAGAAAGTCGTTAATATCGCCCAGGCGGGACGCCGGGGTCAGGTTGATTTTGTCAAACAGGGAAGCGTAAACGCTCTCTTTTTCCAGTACAGCGGTCTGCCCCTGCGCGGGGGCGGTTTCAGTATTTACAGACATCAGCATATTCCCGGTTAATCCATTAAATAACGCACGCCGTTTATTTCGGGGCCAGCGCGCTCATTTCGTCGCGTAATTCCTGCGTCAGCGCCGGATCTTTCAGGATTTTCTCAAGCTCTTTTCTGAAAGTGGCGTTATCAAGCAGGTTGGATTTGAGGTCGCGTAATAAATTCCGCATCGCCAGCATGGCGCGGAGCTGGGGAATCTGGCGGGCCACCTGCTCCGGTTCGAAATCTTTCATATCGGCGAAGCGGAGCTGAATATTTTCTTCGGCGCTATCGCCGGCCAGCGTGTTCTGTACCGTGAGGCTGATTTCCGGGCTGAATTCCGAAAGTACGCTGTTGAAGTTATTTTTATTGACGTTGATTTTTGCTCTTTCCGATAATGGCCGGTCTTCTTTGCCACTACTGAAATCACCGATGGTGAGGAGTTTCAGCGGCAGCTCGACTTTCTTCTGCGCGCCTCCTGTGTGCAGAGCCAGCTTTAAATTAATGCGTGCCTTGGGCACCTCATTCTGGAACGTATCAGCCATAGCGGTCCCTTCCCGTGAGGAATAATGTGTTAAAGATAACGGTGTGTGATGACCCGGATATAGTAGAGCAAAGCGCCAAAAAATATCAACCAGCCTGTTCCAAAGTCCATTATAAGACTTTCCTCAGGCATCTTAAGGCAAATGTAAAAATGAAATGCATGAGACAAACAAAGCCGGTATGTAATAACAACCATTTGCTTACAATAAAGGCAGAATGTATACCTCATGCAGCAATATGAATTAAATTCACATCTGAATACACAGAGTTGATTGATGCAAATCAATATGCAGGTAAACACTTGTCATTCCGGATACTGAAAAGAACACAAACAGTGGGCGTAAGAAATAAATTATTTTTTATCGTTTATCGGCCATGAAAAAGCCCAGCTCTGGGCATGAATATGGTTATAATTAATGGCTGACAGGATTAATATAAAACTTACAAATAATACTTGTCAGATATCCGGTATCGATGGTTAAACCGGACAACATATAGATTCGCGCTGAGCGTAAAAGAAATAGCGGCATTTCATTCAGCGGATATATTAAAACACAACTTACAATAATGCCTCTCACTCATATCATGCCCTATAACCTTCCTTGCGCCCTCCCCGTAGACAGAGAGAGACAACGTCTTTCTACGGTGAGCCATCCCAGTCAAGTCGCCAGAGAGAGCATTCAGCGTTAATGATTCCTCATATCATAACCAGACTGCTCGGTCTCAACGCTGCACTTTCTCCCTCAGCTCTTCTCTTTACCGCCACAGATTCAAAACCTTGATCTTCTCCGTGGCTCAGCGCAGCATGGAAATGCAAACACACTAAAACAAGAATTCGCAACCCAATCACAGGAGAGAATCAGTGCAAACAGGACATCGCTTCCAGGCTACGGATCTGCATCAATTTGTTAAAACCCTTTTCACCCATATGGGAAGCTCCCTCACCGAAGCATCGCTTATCGCCGACCATCTGATTGCCGCTAACCTGGCCGGGCACGATTCCCACGGCGTCGGCATGATCCCAAGCTACGTACGCTCCCACGCGCAGGGCTATCTCCAGCTCAATCGCCACGCCAGCGTGATGAAAGACGCGGGCGCGGTGGTCACGCTGGACGGCAACGGCGGCTTCGGCCAGGTGGTGGCCCATGAAGCCATGCAGATCGGCATTAAGAAAGCCAGAGAGCACGGTATGGCCGCCGTGGCGCTGCGTAATGCGCACCATATTGGCCGCATCGGCTACTGGGCAGAACAGTGCGCGGCCGCCGGAATGATCTCTATCCATTTCGTTAACGTCGTTGGCAACGTGATGGTCGCCCCGTTCCGTGGGAAAGACAGCCGCTTCGGTACTAACCCGCTGTGCGTGGTGTTCCCGCGCGCCGGCCATCCGCCGCTGCTGCTGGATTACGCCACCAGCGCCATCGCCTTCGGTAAAACCCGCGTCGCCTGGCATAAAGGCGTCCCGGTACCGGCGGGGTCGCTGATCGACGCTCACGGCGTCCCCACTACCGACCCGGCGGTGATGCAGACGTCGCCGCTGGGGGCGCTGCTGACCTTTGCCGAACATAAAGGCTACGCGCTGGCGACGCTGTGCGAAATTATCGGCGGCGCGGTATCCGGCGGTAAAACCTCGCATCAGGAGACGCTGCAGGGCAGCGTGGACGCTATCTTCAACTGCATGACCACCATTATTCTCAGCCCGGAAGCGTTCGATGCGCCAGATATGCAGCGCGAGACCGAAGCGTTTATCGACTGGTGTAAACGGTCGCCGCACGACCCGGACGCGCCGATTCTGGCCCCGGGCGAGTGGGAAGAGGCTAACCGCCAGCAGCGTCTGGCGCAGGGGATACCGCTGGACGCCGGCAGCTGGCAGGCGATTTGCGCCGCCGCCGAAGAAGTCGGTTTACCCGCCGACACCCTCGCGCAGCTGCGCCAGAAGCTGGCCTGATTTTTCCCGATGACGCCCGAACGGGCGTCATGTCATCGTCATTAGTGTCGACATCACCGCCGCCTCGCCCTGGATGATCAACTATTCTATATAAATTCAATAAGTTAAGTTTTGGCACAGCGTATGCATAAAGCTCCCGTCATTTGCCGGTGCGCTGGCTCATGACGCCCTGACAAAGGCGGCCGGGCCCGGCCTGTCCATTGTTGTTTATTCTCTGTTAACAGGTCTGTTACTGATGAAAAAAATCACGAGCGTTTGCCCTTATTGCGGGGCCGGTTGCAAACTTAAGCTGGTCGTCGAAAACAATAAAATTCTCCGTGCCGAAGCCGCCGATGGCGTCACCAACCAAAATCAGCTGTGCCTGAAAGGCTATTACGGCTGGGATTTTCTCAACGACACCCAGCTACTGACGCCGCGTCTGCAGCAGCCGATGATTCGCTATCAGAAAGGCGGTAAGTTCACCCCGGTCAGCTGGGAGGAAGCTATCCGCTATACGGCGAATAAACTGCGTGAAATAAAGGAGAAGCACGGCCCGCGCGCCATTATGACGACCGGTTCATCGCGCGGTACCGGGAATGAAACCAACTATGTGATGCAGAAATTCGCCCGCGGCGTGCTCCACACCAACAACGTCGACTGCTGCGCCCGCGTCTGCCACGGCCCGTCGGTAGCCGGGCTTCAGCTGGCGCTCGGTAACGGCGCGATGAGCAACTCGATTAGCGATATCGAAAACTCGAAATGCCTGCTGGTCTTTGGCTATAACTGCGCCGACTCCCACCCTATCGTCGCCCGCCGGGTGATTAAAGCTCGCGAAAACGGGGCGAAAATCATCGTCTGCGACCCGCGCCGTATCGAAACCGCCCGCATCGCCGATCGCCATCTGCAGCTCAATAACGGCAGCAATATGGCGCTGGTCAACGCCTTCGCCCACGTGCTGCTGGAAGAGGATCTGTATAACCACGACTACGTCGACCGCTTTACCGAGGGGCTGGACGCCTATCGCGAAACGGTGAAAGACTATTCCCCTGAAGCCGTCGAAGGGATCGTCGGCGTGCCGGCCGCTGAAATTCGCCAGGCGATGCGCATGTTTGCCGCCGCGCCTTCCGCCACCATTATGTGGGGCATGGGCGTCACCCAGTTCGGCCAGGCGGTGGACGTCGTCAGAGGGCTGGCGAGCCTGGCGCTGTTAACCGGTAACCTCGGACGCGCCAACGTCGGCGTGGGTCCGGTACGCGGACAAAACAACGTCCAGGGCGCCTGCGATATGGGCGTCCTGCCGAATATGTTCCCGGGCTACCAGAACGTCACCGACGCCAGCGTTCGCGATAAATTTGCCAAAGCATGGGGCGTTAACCCGGCTGTCATGGACGACCAGGTCGGTACCCGGATCACCGAAGTGCCGCACAAAGCGCTGGCTGGCGAAATCAAAGCCTACTACATCATGGGTGAAGATCCCCTGCAAACCGAAGCCGATTTAGGCCTGGTGCGTAAGGGGATTGGGGCGCTCGATTTTGTGGTGGTGCAGGATATCTTTATGACCAAAACCGCCGAAATCGCCGATGTGCTGCTGCCCGCCACCTCCTGGGGCGAACACGGCGGCGTCTTTACCTGCGCCGACCGCGGCTTCCAGCGCTTTGAGCAGGCGATTATCGCTACCGGTAACGTTAAGCGCGACTGGGAAATCATCAGCCTGCTGGCCAGCGAAATGGGCTATCCGATGCATTACGATAATAACCAGCAGATCTGGGACGAAATGCGCGAACTCTGCCCGCTGTTCTACGGCGTCACCTACGAGAAAATGGGCGATATGAACCACGTCCAGTGGCCGTGCCCGACGCTGGATCACCCCGGTACGCCGTGGCTGTATAAAGATAACCTCTTCGATACGCCAACCGGCAAAGGCCAGCTGTTCGCCGCCCCGTGGCGCGCGCCTGCCGAGACGCCGGATGAAGCGTATCCGCTGGTGCTCTGTACCGTGCGCGAAGTCGGCCACTACTCGTGTCGTTCGATGACCGGCAACTGCGCGGCCCTGCAATCGCTTGCCGATGAGCCGGGCCGGGTGCAAATCAATCGCGCCGACGCGCAGCGCCTCGGTATCGCCGACCAGCAGCTGGTGTGGGTCAGCTCGCGGCGCGGTAAGGTGATTACCCGCGCCGACATCAGCGATCGCATTAACGAAGGCGCGGTGTATATGACCTATCAATGGTGGGTCGGCGCCTGTAATGAGCTGACGCAGGATAATCTCGACCCGATCTCGAAAACGCCGGAAACCAAATACTGCGCGGTGAAGGTGGAGGCTATCGCGGATCAGCGCTGGGCCGAGCAGTATGCCTGGACAAGCTATAGTGAGATGAAAGCCCGCCTGAAAGCGGCGGTGAACGTGTAAAACACCGCGGGGAGATGCGCGCGTCTCCCTTCATATCCACTTTTGCTCCCGGGGGCTGCGCTCAACGTGCCTTGCCCAGGCTACAGGTTCAGTGCCATCTGCGGATCGGTAGCCCGGACAGATGCGCAGCATCGCCTCCGGGAAATTCAGCTACTCTGCGCTCTGTTCCCGGGGGCGGCGCGCAACGCGCCTTGCCCGGGCTACAGGTTCAGTGCCGTCTGCGGGCCGGTAGCCCGGACAGATGCGCAGCATCGCCTCCGGGATCGGTCTCTTACGCCAACAGTTTCTCCACCAGCGCCGTCCACAGCGCCACGCCGTGCGGGATCAGCGCATCGTTAAAATCATATCCGGCGTTATGTAGCGGCTTTGATGCCGTCTCGCCATCGGTGCCAATCCAGAAATAGGCGCCCGGGCAGGCCTCCAGCATGCAGGCAAAATCTTCCGAGGCCATAGAGGGATTGCCGTTCCAGCTCACCGCCGATTCCCCCAGCAGCGCGGTCGCCACCTCGCGAACCTTTTGCGCTTCAGCCGGGTGGTTGGTGGTGACGGGATAACCGGGATACCAGGCGATTTTGCCTTCCACGTCTGATACCTGCGGCTGGGCGGCGACATAGCTTTCAATCAGCCCCCTGACCCGCTCACGCACCTGGTTATTCAGACAGCGGAAGGTTCCGCGCAGCACCACTTTATCCGGCAGCACGTTGATCGCCTCCCCGCCGGAAATCTGGGTAATGCTTACCACCGTGGATTCCTGCGGCGACAGGCGGCGCGACGGAATGGTTTGCAGCGCCATAATCAGCTGCGCCGCGGCGACAATCGGGTCCGCCCCGCGCTCCGGCATCGCCGCATGGCAGCTCTTGCCGGTCAGGGTAATTTCAAACGCATCGAGAGAGGCCATCATCGCCCCGCTGCCGATCGCCACCTGGCCCAACGGCATACCCGGCCAGTTGTGCAGCGCGTAAATGGCATCCATCGGGAAGCGCGCAAACAGCCCCTCTTCCACCATCTTACGCGCGCCGCCCAGGTTCTCCTCAGCGGGCTGGAAAACAAAGTGAACGGTGCCGCGAAAGCGGCGGGTTTGCGCCAGATGCGCCGCTGCCGCCAGCAGCATTGCGCTATGGCCGTCGTGGCCGCAGGCGTGCATCACGCCCGGATTACGCGATTTATAGTCGACGTCGCTCTGCTCGGTGATCGGTAGCGCATCCATATCGGCCCGCAGGCCAATTACCGGACCCGGGCCGTTCTCCAGCGTCGCGACCACGCCGGTGCCCGCCAGACCGCTATGCACCTGAAGGCCAAATGAAGAGAGCAGTTCAGCGACCCGGCGAGAGGTTTCCTGTTCCTGATACCCCAGCTCAGGGCAAGCATGAAAATCACGTCGCCAGCGAATGGCCTCGGCGATCAGTGAAGGGGATACAGCCATGTCTTACTCCTTTCCTGCACAGCTTCAGCGCTGAACGAGTGTTTTATGCAATACGTTAGGGCTACAGGTAACCCGCTAGCCTATTGGTTATATCCTTTCGCCCGCTCGCTGACAACTGCCGCCAAACCCTGCGCCAACGCGCCTTTGCGCGGCATCCCGCCTGCACTGCGTTTTTTTGTAGTCATATCAACGGTGACATAAGGCGTGCGATTAATTATTATGCAGCTATACTGGCGTTTTGCCGAATAATTCACTCTACAGACCTCCTTAACCGGAAATAAAATGTTCAACCCAGAGCAGAATCGTCTTGCCCCCACGCTGGCGATGATCATGGCGGCTTCATTAGTGGGATTTATCACCGGATACACGGTGCCCTTAATCAGTCTGGAGCTGGCGCAGCAGCAGATTGATACCGTTTACGTCGGCCTGCTGGCCGCGCTACCGCCAGCGGGGATGATGATCTCCTCCTTCCTCTCGCCCGCGCTGTGCCGGCGCTTCGAGATGGGGCTTCTGCTCTCCGTCAGCCTGGTGGCGCTGGCGGCGGCAACCATCGCCTCCTGCCTGTCGTTTGATATGGTTCATCTCCTGCTGCCGCGGCTGGTGACCGGCCTGGCGTCAGGGGTGATTATCGTCATTGGCGAAAGCTGGATCACCGGCGGCGCGGCGGGTAAAAACCGGGCAACCCTGACCGGCATTTATGCCTCCGCCTTTACCGGCTGTCAGCTGGCGGGGCCGCTGCTGATCTCCGCCGGAGAAGCGTATCAATCATGGACTCTGCTGCTCGTCGGACTGGTGACCCTCGCCTGTCTGCTGATGCTCCGCCATTTGCCCTCCGGCAGCCGCGAACGGCTGGCGGAACGCGCCAGCTGGCGCAGCCTCGGCGCCTTTTTGCCGGTACTGGCTTCCGGCGTATTCTGCTTCGCCTTTTTTGATGCCAGCATACTGGCGCTGCTGCCGCTTTACGGTATGGATAAAGGGCTGAGTGAAGTGACGGCGGTACTGCTGGTCACCGTGGTATTAACCGGCGATGCCGTATTCCAGGCGCCGCTGGGCTGGATTGCCGACCGCTTCGGTATCCGCCGCGTGCATCTGACCTGCGCGGTGGTCTTCTGCCTCGCCCTGCTGGCCTTACCGTTCCTGTTGGCGTCGCATATCCAGCTGATTGTCGGCTGCCTGCTTCTCGGCGCCGCGGCGGGGGCGCTCTATACCCTGTCGCTGGTCCGCGCCGGGAAGACCTTCTCCGGGCAGAAGCTGATTATGATCAACGCCCTGCTGGGATTCTTTTGGTCCGCGGGGAGCGTCGCAGGCCCGGTGGTCAGCGGATTGCTGATCAGCGTCGCGGGGTATGATGGTCTGCTGATGACGCTGTTTGTCAGCGGCGCGCTGTTCCTGCTGATTCAGTGCCTGGGTAAAAGCGAAAAAGCCCTGCTGGCGGACGAACGCGAGCGCGAAGAAGAGATGGATGATATTAGCGAGGCGGCGCGGTAACGCTTAAGGGCAGGCACGGTTCGGCAGAACGAAAGCGCCCTCATCGCCCGCGCAGCGTCTTCTCCCCGGCAGCGCAGTCGCGCGCCGGGGCCGGGAGCCGTTACAGCACTTTACTCAAAAACGCGGCGGTGCGCGGGTTAGTCGGCGCGCCAAAGATCTGCGCCGGTTTCCCCTCTTCCTGAATAATGCCCTGGTCGATAAAGATAACCCGATCGGCCACTTCGCGGGCAAAGCCCATTTCGTGGGTTACGATTACCATGGTCATCCCTTCGCTGGCGAGATTTTTCATCACCTCCAGCACGTCGCCCACCAACTCAGGATCGAGCGCCGAAGTGGGCTCATCAAACAGCATAATCGACGGCTTCATCGCCAGCGCGCGCGCGATGGCCACCCGCTGCTGCTGCCCGCCGGAGAGGCTGGAGGGCCAGGCGTCGCGCTTGTCGCTCAGCCCGACCTTCGCCAGCAGCTCTTCCGCCAGACGCACCGCCTCCGCGCGCGCCGTGCCGCGCAGGCTCATCGGGGCCATAATCAGATTTTCCAGCACCGTTTTGTGCGGGAACAGATTGAAGCGCTGAAAGACCATGCCGACGCTTTCCCGCATCTTATTCAGATCGGTGGCGCGATCGTGGGCAGCGAAGCCGTTCACCTCAACCTCGCCTTCGCTGACGGTTTCCAGCGCGTTCATGCAGCGCAGAAAGGTGCTTTTCCCGGAACCGGACGGGCCGATAATACACACGACTTCCTGCGGCTTAATATCGCAGCTGATGCCGCGCAGAACGTGGCTGTCGCCAAAGCGCTTGTGTAAATTACGAATGTGAATCACTTTTGCCAAACCTCTTTTCCAGACGGTTAACCAGCTGCGCCAGCAGGAAAGTAATAACCCAGTAAACCAGGGAGATGGTCAGGTAGGGTTCCCAGTAGGTGGCGTAGGCGCCGGAAACGGTGCGCGCGGCGTAGGCCAGATCCGCCAGACCGATGGCCGACGCCAGCGAGGAGTCCTTAACGATGGCGATAGCGTTGTTGCCCAGCGGCGGCAGAATGCGGCGAAACGCCTGCGGCAGGATCACCTGACGCATAGTTTTCCACCACGGCATTCCCAGCGCGCGGGAAGCTTCCATCTGCCCCTTATCGATCGACTGGATCCCGGCGCGGAAGATCTCCGACACGTAGGCCCCGGCATTCAGCGTAATCGCCACGATACAGGAGAGAAACGCGCCGTAGTTTGAGCGCAGCTCGCGAGCGAAATCAGCGCTCATCATGCCGCTGGTCACCAGCAGTCCGTCGCGCGGGTTGATAAACAGCGGCACCAGCGCGAAGTGCACCACCATAATTTGCACGAACAGCGGCGTGCCGCGAAACGCGCTGACGTAAAAGCGCACCGGAAACTGCACCAGATAACGCAGAACGTATTTCCATACCCCGTGCTCGGCTTTCGCCATGCGCCCCAGCCCGAGGGTCAGCCCCCACAGGGTGCCGAGGATCACGCAGATAATGGTACATTTAATGGTCATCAGGGCACCGTCCATAAACAGCGGACCGTACTCCTCAATGATCTCCCAACGGAATCCCGTCATAGCCCTTCCCTAAAAAATACGGCTATCGCCAGAGTCGATAGCCGTGATGAAAATAAAAATGCGAATTATTGCGCTGGCAGCGTCGGGACGTTCTCGTCGAACCAGGTTTTATAGATTTTGGCGTAGGTGCCGTCAGCGATGATTTTCTGTAAACCGGCGTTGATCTTCGCCTGCAGCTCGCTGTTGCCTTTCGCCACCGCGATGCCGAAATACTGGCGCTCAAATTTGGCATCCGGCACCAGCTTGAACTGCTTCTCCGGGTGCTGCTTGATGTAGTATTTCACCACGCCGACGTCGCCGACCGCCGCGCTCACGCCGTCTTCAAACAGCTCCTGCAGCATCAGCGGAGTATTATCAAAACGTTTGATCGCGGTACTGTTCTTGCCCAGCACGTCGGAAACCACGATATCGCCGGTGCTGGAGTTCACCACGCCGACTTTCTCGTTTTTTAGCGCCTCAAGGGAGGAGACCTTTGAATCCGCCGGCACGACGATGGACTGCTCGGCCGGGAAATAAGGGGCGGAGAAATCCACCATCTGCTTACGCTTATCGGTGATGGTGATCCCGGAGATAATAATGTCGCGGTCGCCGGTGTTGAGGGTGGCGAAGATCCCTTCCCACGGCGTATTGACCAGTTTGATATCAAAGCCTTCCGCTTTGGCGATCGCTTTGATGATATCGATATCAAAACCTTCCAGCTGTTTCTGGCTGTTCTCGAACTCAAACGGGCGATAGGTTCCGCCGGATCCCACCACGTAAGTTTGCTGAGCCGCGTGGGCGGTGCCGATCATCGCCGCCACCAGGCAGCATGCTTTCATCCACTTCTTAACCATGACAACTCCGTTTTATGCATTAATTTTGCATAAAAATACACACTGTCAGCATGGCATGCAACCGGAAACCTTCCCGACGGTAAATTATCTGCCGTTTAGCTTCGTTTACCGCCGGATTTCCCGATGGCCCGATGCAATTCATTGATCCGCTTCATCGATTTCACCGTTTTTTGCGGCGCGGTGGAGGCGACCGACAGCACGATCATCTCCAGGCAAACCAGCACCGTCCCGTGCAGCGGCACCCGCCCATTATCGCCGCCGCGCGGCACCTCAATGACCACCTGCGCCTCCTGGCTAAAGCGGGAGTCCAGCGCCTGGGTAAGTAAAATCGTCGGGATCCCCAGACGGCGGGCCTCGCGCAGGGTCGTCATCCCCTCCCGGTGCGGCGACTTCTGCCCCATCATAATCAGCACGTCGCCGCGCTGCAGGCCGATCAGCTGCTCGGCGAGGCTAAACCCGGTGCGGTTCATTACGTACGAAGGCAGGCCGATGCGGCTCAGCAGCCTGGCGGTATACTCCGCCAGAATGCCCGAGGCGCCGATCCCAAAAATCCCCACCTGGCGCGCGTCGGTCAGCAGCGCCACCGCCTGGGCCACCGCGGCGCGGTTGTCGGGGCGCGCAAGCACTTCGCAGGCCCGCTGATGCCCTTCCAGCACGAAATCGATGCTCGAATTGACGTCGCTGGATAAGGCGCTCACCGTGGAGATCATTTTTTCCGACGATGTCGCCGACGGGCCGAACCAGCGCTCCATGGTCTGCTTCAGTTCCCGCAGCCCGGCGAAGCCGAGCGCCTGGATGGCGCGCACCACCGTGGCGTCCGAGGTATTGGTCGCGGCGGCGATTTCCATGGCCGTGCGCTCCAGCACCGCTTCCCGGTTTTCGTTGATATAGCTCACCACCGCCAGCAGACGCGGCGACAGCTGATGCGCGCGGGCGCGAAAACGTTCGCCGAACAGGTCAACCCGCCCCTTCTCTCTTTTGACCACCGTTTTCATTTCAGCCCCTCGGGCAAAGGACGACCGGCAATGTGCGACTGTACCTGGGCGACCATCAGCGACAGCGCGGCGTAGGAGTTAGAGATAACCTCCTCGCGCGGCAGCAGAATATAGCGCCCGGTGCGGCAGGCGCGCATAAAGTCGCACCAGCCGGGCATCACGCCCTCCATCGCCTGCAGCTCATCCTGCGGCCTGCCGCCGGTATCGGAACGCCAGGTGGCAAATACGAAATCGGCATCCAGCGCCGGCAGCTGCTCGGCGCTGACGTCAATACGCTGGCCATCGGGGATGTTGTCAATCAGCGGTGGGAAGCGGAATCCGGCATCGCGCAGCACGCGTCCCAGCGCATGATAGGCGTGATGCACGGTAACCTTGCCGTTGTTGGCCTGAATCACCGAGACTACGATGTTTTGCGTATCCACCATCGCCTTTAGCTGGGCTATCTGCGCCTGATAGCGGCGTTCGAGGATTAAGAGCCGCGGCTGGGTGCCGGTGAGCTGCGCCAGCTTGCGGTAGATGCGCGGCGCGCTGCCCTGCAGGTGATCGATGCTGACCGTTGGCGCAATCTTCTCCAGCTGCTCCACCGAAACGTGGCGGCTGGGCTCGGTAATAATCAGGTCCGGTTTCGCGGCGGCCACCGCTTCGAGATCGATATCCGCCGTGCCGATAAACCGAATCGCGCTGTTATCGAAATCAACGCCGGTCAGCTGTGCGCTGGCGCGTAAAAAGTGGCTGCCGTCCGGACGCGTCCTCCCGTGGCTGGCCACCGGCGGGACGCCAAGCTCGATCAGCGGGATGGTGATATCCAGATCGTGCAGCGACACAATGCGCTGCGGGTGCAGCGGAACGGTCACCGTACGACCCAAATCATCGGTGAAGGTTTGCGTATCGGCGGCCGAGGCGACGCCCGCCAACAGCACCAGCAGAGAAACGAACCAACGCATAGCGATCCTTTTTGATTTACAGGACGTCACGGCGACGCCAGAGCAGAACGATAAAAAACGGACAGCCGACCAGCGCAATCACGATCCCTGCAGGGATCTGCAGCGGCGCGAAAGCCAGTCGGCCAATTGTATCGGTGGCTAACACCAGCAGCGCGCCAACCAACGCGCTGCCGCAGAGCAGCGCCACCTGGCCGCCGCGCAGCAGAAACCGCGCCATATGCGGCGCCATCAGGCCAACGAAGCCGAGGCTTCCGACGCAGGAAACGCTGGCGGAGGTCAGCAGCACCGGCGCGAAAAAGCGCAGCAGGGTTAGCTGCTGCAGGCGGACGCCGAGACCGATGGCCGTGCGGTCGCCGAGCAGCGCCGCATCGGCGGCCCTGGCGGTCAAAAAAAGGATCAGCGCCCCGGGCAGTGCCCAGCAGAAGGCGACGGCCAACAGCGGCCAGGTCGCCGCGTGCAGGCTGCCCGCCAGCCAGATCATCGCCGTTTGAACATCGCGCACGTCGGCGGTGGTCATAAAAATGCCCACCGCCGCCGCCAGCGTCCACGACACGCCGATGCCGATGAGAATAAAGCGCGGGCGCGAACAGTCGCGGGCCAGCGCCAGAACCAGCAGCGCCACCAGCACGCCGCCGAGCATTCCCGCCAGCGGCCGCCAGACCAGGCCCACCGCCGGGAAGAACAGCACCAGCGCCAGAACGACAATACTGGCCCCCTCCTTCACCCCGATAAGCCCGGGATCCGCCAGACCGTTGCGGGTAATGCTCTGCATCGCCGCGCCGGCCAGACCGAGCATCGCCCCGCACAGCAGCGCCATAAACAGCCGCGGCAGGCGGATATCAAAGAGGATAAATCGCTGCTGTTCACCCACGATGTCCGCCCCCAGCAGCGCACGGAACAGGGTACCGGAGGGCATCGGGAAGCTGCCGCGGGTCAGGCCAAACAGCGCCAGCAGCAGGATGACGAGCAGCGCGACAGCGGCGATTTTTACCGCCGCAGGGCGCAGCAGAATGTGCCAGCGGCCGCAGGTCAGCGGCCGAAAGCCGGCGCGACGGACGGCGCTTTTCATTTAAAAAACCTCGCGGCGATAAAAATAAATACCGGCGCCCCCACCAGCGCGGTCATCGCGCCGGTTGCCAGCTCCTGGGACGCAACCAGGGTACGAGCGGCGATATCCGCCAGCAGCAGCACCAGAGCGCCAACCGGAGCGGCCAGCGGCAGCGCCAGGCGAATATCTTCGCTAATCAGCCGGCGCACCGCGTGGGGGACCACCAGCCCGACAAAGCCGATCGGCCCGGCCACCGCCACCGCCGAGCCGCACAATAGCGCAATGGCGGTCAGCCCCAGCAGGCGGGTCTGAACAATCTTTACCCCCAGCCCCAGCGCGACCTTATCGCCCAGCGCCAGCACGTTAAGACGCGGCGCGATGACCAGCGCGATCGTCACTCCCGCCAGCGCCGGGAGCAGCGCAGCGCGCAGCGTTTGCCAGTTCAGCCCGGCAAGATCGCCCGCCAGCCAGGTGCGCATCGCCAGCAGCGTTTGTTCATCGAGGATCAGAATCGCCGCGGTGACCGCCGAGGCAAAGGCCGACAGCGCCACCCCGCACAGGGTAATGCGCAGCGGCGTGACGCCTCCCCGCCCGGACGACGACAGCAGCATCACGCCGCCAAACAGCAGCGCCGCGCCGCAGGCGGCGGTGAGCGGTCTGGCTAACGCCACGCCGCCGAGGCTGATTCCCAGCGCCGATGTCGCCACTACCGCCAGCGAAGCGCCGGCGTTAAGGCCGAGAATATGCGGCTCGCCCAGCGGGTTGCGGATCACGGTTTGCAGCAGCAGCCCCGCCACGCCGAGCGCCGCGCCGGTGAGCAGCGCCGCCGCGAGACGTACCAGGCGTAAATCGACAATAATTCGGTGGTCAAAATTGCGCGGATCGTAATGGAGCAGCGCCTGCAGCACCGTTTGCGGCGCAATCCAGCGCGCGCCGAGTCCGAGATGCACCAGCGAGCCGCCCAGCAGCAGCAGGCTCAGCAGTACCAGCGCCAGCCGGGGGCGGGATTGTCGGCGCGGCAGCAGCAGCGCGGAGGCGCTCATAATGCCTTCTCCTCACGGGCGCGGAACGGCATAAAAAAGGGCTTACCGGTCTGCGGGTTGAGCGACATCTGCACGTCCACGTCAAAAACGGTTTTGATCAGCTCCGGCGTGCAGATTTCCTGTTCATTAATCACCCCGGCGATCGCGCCTTTTTTAAGAAACACCAGCAGGTCGGCGTAGTTCACCGCGAAGTTCAGGTCGTGCAGGACGGTGACCACCGTGCGGCCGTGATCGCGGGTTAAGGTTTGCAGCAGTTCAAGGATGTCGACCTGATAGCGCAGATCGAGCCAGGTGGTGGGCTCATCCAGCAGAATCGTCGCCGTTTGCTGGGCGAGAGCCATCGCGATCCAGCAGCGCTGGCGCTGGCCGCCGGAGAGGCTATCAACCGCCAGGTGGGCAAACTCTGCGGTACCGGTGAGCCGCAGCGCCTCTTCTACCGCCCGTTCATCGGCCTCGGACCATTGTCGCATCAGCCCCTGCCAGGGGTAACGCCCGCGCGAAACCAGTTCAAAAACCGTCAGCCCTTCCGGGGTCAGCGGCGATTGCGGCAGAATGCCCAGCCGACGGGAAACCTCCCGGGTCGGCATCTGGTGAATCACCTCGCCGTCCAGGCGTACGCAGCCCCCCAGCGGCTTGAGCATCCGGGCGATGGTCGACAGCAGCGTCGATTTCCCCGAGCCGTTAGCGCCGGCCAGTACCGTCATTTTCCCGTGGGGGATGGTCAGATGAATATTATCGACAATTAGCGTCTGGCCATATCCGGCCGACAGGGAATCGAGGACGATTCCCTGCTCTGCAGGCAACACCCGCTGTGGCATAACTCGCTCCCGCGCCGCAACGGCGTGGCGCCAGGCCCGCTCGTTCCGCACTCAAACAAAAATACATCTCATTCTCTTTTGATCATGCGGCGGATGAATGTAGTAGTCAATACCCTATGACGGCGCCGGCCGCGCGGGTTTACTACCAAAACCCTCACAACATAAAAAGACTTTAATCATCAATTAAAACAATAAGATATTACTTTTTCGCCCAGCCCCTCCCTCGCTAATTGATTGATTATTTGTTTCGTCAGTTTTTTATCTTACATAACGTTTACTACTACATGCCTTCATGATTGAATGATTCTCAATTACATATCTGGCGCGCGTTGCGGCGTAAAAAACGGCCAGGTTTATTTTTCAGGGCAATGATTTTATTGGCTTTACCTCACCGCAAAGGCGAGGTTCGTTCACGAGAAACAACAATGACTCCATTAAATGTCCCTTCTTCGGCATTAAAAGGGCGTGCGCTTTTTTCACTAATTTTTTTCACCTCACCGGGATTATTGGCAGCGGTTAATAGCGCCGATACAACAAAAAAAACCGCCGACGAGACCATGACGGTCGTGGCCGACGGCAGCAGGCAAAGCGCCACTAACGGTTATCAGCCGGTCAATACGTCAACCGCTACCCTGACCTCCATGCCGATGCTGGATATTCCTCAGGTCGTCAATACTGTCAGCGAACAGGTGCTGCAGGATCAGCACGCGACGAACCTCGATGAAGCGCTGTATAACGTCGCCAACGTGGTGCAAACCAATACCCCCGGCGGAACCCAGGATGCCTTTACCCGCCGCGGCTTCGGCGCTAACCGCGATGGTTCAATCATGACCAACGGCTTGCGCACCGTACTGCCGCGCAGTTTTACCGCCGCCACCGAACGCGTCGAAGTGCTTAAAGGCCCGGCCTCAACGCTGTACGGTATTCTCGACCCCGGCGGATTAATCAACGTGGTGACCAAACGCCCGGAGCGCACTTTTGGCGGCTCTGTTTCCGCCACCTCCACCAGCTTTGGCGGCGGTACCGGCCGATTTGACGTCACCGGCCCCATTGACGGGACGCCGCTGGCGTATCGGGTGATTGGCGAATATCAGCATGAAGATTACTGGCGTAATTTCGGCAAAGAGAAGAGCAGCTTTATTAACCCCTCCCTGACCTGGTTCGGCGAGCGGGGGACGGTGAACGTGTCATATTCGCACCGTAACTACAGTACTCCCTTCGATCGCGGCACCATCTTCGATCTGAACACCGGTCATGCGGTGAACGTCGATCGTAAAACCCGTTTTGATGAACCGTTTAATATTACCGACGGTTATTCCGATCTCGCGCAGCTGAATGCCGAATACCGTCTCAGCGACGCCTGGACCGCCCGCTTCGACTACAGCTACAGCCAGGATCATTACAACGACGATCAGGCCCGGGTAATGGCCTACGACTCGGCGACCGGCAACCTGACCCGCCGCGTCGATGCCACCCACGGTTCCACCCAGAAAATGCACACTACGCGGGCGGATTTACAGGGCAACGTGGTCATTGGCGGTTTCTACAACGAGATCCTCACCGGCCTGGCCTATGAGAATTACGATCTGCTGCGCACCGATATGATCCGCTGTAAGAACGTCAAGGGTTTCAATATCTATAATCCGGTCTACGGCACTGTTGGCAAATGCTCCAGCGTTTCGGCATCCGACAGCGACCAGCGTATTCAGCAGGAGAGCTACGCGGGCTACCTCCAGGACGCGCTCTATCTTACCGATAAGTGGATTGCCGTCGCCGGGGTGCGCTATCAGTATTACACCCAGTACGCCGGTAAGGGCCGCCCGTTTAACGTCAATACCGACAGCAGCGACCAGAAATGGACGCCGAAAGCGGGCCTGGTGTATAAGCTGACGCCGTCCGTCTCGCTGTTCGGTAACGTGGCGCAGTCGTTTATGCCGCAGTCCTCTATCGCCAGCTATATTGGCAATCTGCCGCCGGAAGAGTCGACGTCTTACGAGCTGGGCGCGAAGTTCGATCTGTTCAACGGCGTCACCGCCAATATCGCGCTGTTTGATATTGATAAGCGCAACGTCCTCTACACGGAATCCGTGGGCGATGAGACGGTGGCAAAAACCGCCGGTAAAGTGCGCTCCCGCGGCGTCGAAGTGGACGTGGCCGGGTCGCTGACCGATAACCTGAGCGTTATCGCCAGCTATGGCTATACCGATGCGAAGGTCACCGACGATCCGGATTACAAAGGCAAACCGCTGCCGAACGTGCCGAAACACACCGGTTCGCTGTTCCTGAGCTACGACATTCACAATGTCTACGACAGCAATACGCTGACGGTGGGGGGCGGCGGTCGCGCGGTGAGCAAACGTTCCGGCACCAACGGCGCGGATTATTATCTGCAGGGCTATGCGGTGGCGGATGTGTTTGCGGCCTATAAGATGAAGCTGCAATATCCGGTGACCCTGCAGGTTAACGTGAAGAACCTGTTCGATAAGACCTATTACACCTCCTCCATCGGCACCAATAACCTCGGCAACCAGATCGGCGATCCGCGGGAAGTACAGTTTACGGTGAAGATGGATTTTTAAGCCTCATCCCTGTCCCGGATCGCGGCGCGCGGCGCCTTATCCGGGCTAGCACACTGTAGCCCGGGCAAGGCGCGGCCCTACCGCCCCGCCCCCGGGAATCCCCGCCGAACGGTCAGAATTAGCACGCCCCGGATAACGCCTTGCCTTACCAGTCCTCCCCCTGGCCAAGAATGCGCAAAATATCCTGCCGATGCTGCAGCAGCAGCGGATTGTCGCGATGGCGGGGATACGTCAGCGGAAGCGCAAACTCGGCGATAATCCGCCCCGGTCGCGGCGACATGATTAACACCCGATCGCACAGCAGCAGCGCCTCTTCGATGTCGTGGGTAACCAGCAGGCTGGTATAGCCCTGCTGTTGCCACAGGGCGATCAGCTCCCGCTGCATGCTGATGCGGGTAAGGGAATCCAGCTTGCCCAGCGGCTCGTCGAGCAGCAGCAGACGCGGCTCATTCAGCAGCGCCCGCGCCAGCGCCGCACGCTGCGCCATCCCGCCGGAAAGCTGGCGCGGCCACGCTTCGCTAAACGCCTGCAGCCCCATTCGCGAAATCAGCGCATCGGCCTTTGGCTCAAGCCCCTTTTTCCCCTGCGCCTGCGGTCCCAGCAGCACGTTTTGCCGCACCGTCAGCCACGGATAAAGGGTCGGATCCTGAAACACCAGTATCCTTTCGGGCCCCGGTCCGCCCATCGCCGCCTCATCAATCTGAATTTGCCCGGCCTGCTGCGGCTCCAGTCCCGCCAGCAGCCGCAGCAGAGTGGATTTACCGCAGCCCGAAGGACCGAGCAGCGCGACGCTCTCTCCGGGCCGCAGCTGCAGGCTGATATTCTCCAGCACCGGCACCGTCTGTTTGCCAAGGCTAAAAGCGTGATGCAGATGGCTTATCGACACCGCCGCGCCGGTCGATGCCGCCTGAGAAGTGGCGTTCGCGGTTACCATTGCATCCCTCCCCGCTGCCAGCTCAGCAGCCGGTCTCGCACCATAAACAGCCCGCTAATCAGGCCGGAGCAGAGCAGCGCCATCACCAGCAGCGCCGCGTACATATTGGGATAGGCCGCCCAGCCCTGCGCCCACTGGAGATAAAAACCGATACCGGATTTCACGCCGACCATTTCGGCGACGATCAGCACCGAAAACGATGCGCCAAGCCCCATAAACAGGCCGACAAAAACGTTCGGCAACGCGGCGGGGATCGCCACGCGCAGGATCAGGAAACGCTGGCTGGCGCCCAGGGTTCGCGCCACGTCATACCACGCCTTATCGATGCCGATAACCCCGGACCAGGTCAGCACGGTCACCGGGAACCAGGTGCTGAGCGCGATCAGAAACACGCTGGCGCCGAAGCTGGAGGGGAAGATAAACAGGCACAGCGGCAGCAGCGCGGTGGACGGCACCGGCCCCAGCAGACGCAACACCGGATGCACCCAGTAGCCGATCCGCTGGGACCAGCCGATCGCCAGCCCGCTGATAAAACCGCAGCTGGTGCCCAGCAGCACCCCGAGCCCGAGCAGCCCCAGCGAATGCAGAAGGCTATCAAGCAGGCGCGGCCAGTCATCGTGCAGCACCTCAATCAGCGCCTGCGGCGGCGCGAAAAACGGCACCGGCAGAAACGCCGTCTTGGCCGTCAGTCCCTCCCACAGCGCAAAAAGCAGCGGCAGCAGCGCCAGCCACTTTCCGGCATGCTGCAGGCGAGTCCCCCGCTGCCGCCAGTAGCGGTAGCTCAGCGCCAACAGCAACAGTCCGCCGCCAAGGGTGAACTGCGCCAGCGCCCACCCTTCGCTAAACGGCCAGCGCCGCCCGGCATCGGGCCAGGCCAGGGTAAACAGGCCGCCCAGCAGCCATAGCGCGGCGGCAAGCCAGCCTTCCTTCCACAGCGGCCTACCGCTTGCCGGGCGCGTCAGCACCCGTTCAGGCGAAAACGTTGACATAAATGCTCTCCGCAAACTGATGGGGATCGGTTCCCGGTTTAATGACCTGCACCCGCTGAAGATCCACGGCGTACTGGGTCAGCTCTTTGACAAACGCCTCGCCCACCGCATGATGGCCGTGCCCCTGGCCGTGGAGAATGCCGCTGACCTCCGCCTCATTGGTATTCAGCGCATGGGCGAGGAAGGATTGCGCCACGCTCTCCGGATGCGCGGCGGCATAGCTGTGCGCCTCAAGAATCGCCTGGGTGAGCGCGGCGGCGGCCGGTTTATGATCGCGCGCCAGGCTACCGCTGACCCCCAGCACGCAGCAGCTCAGGTTAGCGTAATCGCCGGTCATATTGCTGGCGATAAGCTGATATTTACCGGTGTCCAGCAGACGATAGCTGAAAGGTTCGCTGCCGCTGATGGCGGCAATTTCGCGTTTATCCAGCGCCACGCTGAGTAAATCTGCCGGATAGACTTTCCACTGCACATCGCTTATCGGATCGATGCCGTGGCGCTTAAGCAAGATGGCGAAGAAGTTTTTATCCGGCCCGGCCATATCGGTGACGCCGATGGTTTGCCCCTTCAGGCTCTCCAGGCCGCCGAACGGCGAGTTTTTCGCCGTCAGCAGGTTCAGGCAGCCGCCGTGGGTTCCGGCGGTGAGCTTCACGTCGAAGCCCTGCTCCAGCGCCTTCAGCCAGCGCAGCGCCATCCCGACGCCGGCGTCGGCCTTGCCGGTGGCAATCGCCTCCAGCAGCACGTCCGTCGAGTTGCCGAAGTTAACGAACTCCACGTCGAGATTGTATTTACTGAAGATCTTCTGCTGCTCCGCGACGGCAACCGGCGCCAGGCACACCGCGCTTTTGTTAATCGCCAGCTTGATTTTGTACGGCTGCGCCAGGCGCAGGGCCGGGTGTTCCTCACCGCTCGCCATGGCCGCCATATCGTGAGCCCAAAGGGGCAGAGAGGCCCCGGCCAGCGCAAGGCTGCCGGTCAAGCGTAAGAAACGACGGCGAGATGTCATCATGGCGACACCTCCGCATGGGCCTGCGCGGCAGGCACGCTAAAGCCGTTATCAAACGTCGGCGTCACGTCCAGCTTTGCGCGGATCAGCCCGTTGGTGAGGTAAAAGTCAGCCGTCGACTGCTGCTGAGCGACCGTCTTCGCGTCCAGACGCAGCCACTGCGACTGGCGATTGGCAAACTGCGCGCGGGCGATATCCGCCGGGAAACGAATAATTTCCCCCAGCGTTTTACCGTAGCTATCGAGATTGGCGTAGGCCCAGCGCTCGGCGCCGGCCAGGCGATTGAGGTAATCCTGCAGCGCCGCGCGCTTCTGCGGATCCTTAAGGGCATCATCGGTTGCCGCCAGGAAAGTGTTACCCGGCAGCAGCCCTTTGCCGCTGACCAGAATCTGCCCCTCGGCGGTCTTCACCAGCTGCGTGGTATAGGGCTCCCAGGTCGCCCAGGCGTCCACCGAACCGTTGAGCAGCGCCACTTTGGCGTCCACCGGACCGAGAAACACCCACTGCACCTCTTTCGGCGAAATTCCCGCCTGCTCCAGCGCTTTCAGCGCCACAAAGTGGCCAATCGACCCTTTACCGGTAGCGATGCGTTTGCCTTTTAAATCCGCGGCGCTTTTCAACGCGCTGCCGGGCGAGACCAGCACCGCGGTGCCGGCCGGGTTGCTTTTATCGACGGCGATGGCTTTAACCGGCGCGCCGTTAGCCAGCGCGAACAGCAGCGGCGCATCGCCGATAATTCCCGCATCCACCGCCCCGGCGTTAAGCGCTTCCGCCAGCGGCGCGGCGGCCGGAAACTCGGCCCATTTAATCTCGTAAGGGAGATCCTGCAGGGCGTTGGCGGCCTCCAGCTGCGAACGCATGCCGCCTTTTTGATCGGCGATTCGCAGGGTGATTCGCTCCTGAGCCGCCGCATAGCCGCTCAGGGCCAGCAGCATAACCACCCCGGCTAAACCGGTAACATTAAGTCTGCGCATATGAATTATCCTTATTTTTGAAAAGCGTGTTTGCCGGCCGCCAGCCACGCGCTGTCGCTCTGCGGGGTATGTACCCGCCCGCACAGCACGTTGCGATAGTGGCGTTCCAGAGGATTTTGCCGACTCAGGCCATGGTTGCCGGTCAGCTCCAGCGCCAGGTTCACCGCCTGAATGGCGTTGTCGGTAATCGTGACTTTCGCGAGATTCGCCTCAATGGCGGAAAAGCCCAGCTGTGCGGCCTTTTCCAGCAGAGTGCGATTGACCAGTAGCCAGCCGTCAATCTGGCCGACTTTTTCCTGCACCCGCGGCAGGCTGGAAAGGGGTTGCCCAAGGCTGCCCGGAATACGCGTACCCAGCCACGTTACCAGCCAGTCGCGGGCGGCCCGCGCGATGCTGTCGTAAATCGCCGCCAGCAGCGCCGTATGGCGGTTGGCAAACAGACGAAACTGTTCCGCATCAGGCGCGGGAGGCGCATCGGCAGGCCACACGTCCACCGCGTGCTCTGCGGCCACCCGGACGTTGTTCAGCACCACTTCGTGGCTACCGGTTGCCCGCATTCCGGCGTGATCCCAGCTGTTCACCACGGTAATGCCCTCACTGTCGCGGGGCACCAGCCAGGTGCCGACCAGCGGCGGAGCGTCGTCGCTGCGGCCCCAGATGGCCAGCCAGCTCAGCCCCTCAATACCGGTGGTATAGATTTTATGGCCGTTAATCTGCCACCCTTCCGCGCGGCGGGTCGCCACGGTTTGCGGCAGGCCGCCGCGCGCCGGGGAGCCCAGTTCCGGCTCCACGCGCAGGCTGTTGATCAAGCCTCCCCGCTCGACGGCATCGTGAAAAACCCGCTGGCGCAGCGGCTCGGACCAGTTCTCGTTCTCCGCCAGCCGCAGATGGTGCAGGTACTGCATGCAGACGATCAGCGCCGTCGCCGGTTCGCCCCAGGCGATGGCCGCAATGGCCTGCTGAAGCTCGGCTAAGCCGGCACCTGCCCCGCCGTACTGCTGTGGCACGGCGAGGCTTAAAAAACCGCGCTGGCGCAGACGGTCGATATTGTCGCGGGGAAAGTCGCCGCTGGCGTCGAGACTGGCCGCCTGCTCCGCCATCAGCTGGCGTACCTCCGTCAACCGCCGCGCCCAGTCATCGCTTGTCTGACCGATCACGAGGCGCGCTCCGCCACGGCGCGCAGGGCGGCTTTTTCGCGGGCGATCGGCAGCAGCGCTTTACCGTACTCCTGAGCATCGTTGAGCGGATCGAACCCGCGGATCAGGAAGTTGCGCACGCCGAGGTCGTAGTAATCGAGCAGCGCGTCGGCGACCTGTTCCGGGGTGCCCACCAGCGCGGTGGAGTTGTGGCCGCCGCCTACCAGCTGCGCGATCCCGGTCCACAGGCGTTTATCCACCACCTTGCCCTGCGCCGCCGTCGCCCGCAGACGCTGCGCCCCGACGCTGTCGGGCTTGGCTTTGAAACCGCCTCCGCTCTGCGCCGCCCGCTCGGTGGCGACGTGCAGGATATGCTCGGCTTTCTCCCAGGCCTCGGCTTCGGTCGCGGCGATAATCGGCCGGAACGAGACGCTGAAGTCGATTTCGCGCTGATGTTTCGCCGCCTCGGCCCGCACGCGCTGGATGGTTTCCGCGGTTTGCGCCAGCGACTCTCCCCACAGGGCGAAGACGTTGGCGTGCTTGCCGGCCACGGCGATGGCCGCTTCCGACGAACCGCCGAAATAGAGAGGGATATGCGGTTTTTGCAGCGGGCGAATGGCCGACCACGCCTGTTCCGCCTGATAAAAGTCATTGGCGATATCCACCGGCTGTTCGGCGGTCCACACCTTGCGGACGGTCTCAAGGAAGGCATCGGTACGCGCATAGCGCTGGTCGTGATCGAGGTAATCACCGTCGCGGCGCTGCTCGGCGTCATTGCCGCCGCTGATGATATGCACCGCCAGACGGCCGCCCAGCAGGTGTTCAAGAGTAGCGAACTTACGCGCGGCGAGGGTCGGCGAGACAAAACCGGGACGATGAGCCAACAGGAAGCCGATCTTTTGCGTCGACAGGCCCGCCAGCGCGGTCACCAGGAATCCGTCGGGTTGATCGGACCAGTGGCCCACCAGCAGGCGGTCAAACCCGGCGGCCTCGTGGGTTTGCGCGAAACGCACGATGTAATCGCGGTCAAAAATCGGGCCGACCGGGGCGATGGTTTCCGACGACAGGCGGTGGCCGATCATGCCGAGAAATTGAATGCTCATGCAGAACTCCTTGTAGCAGGATAATGAGTGGGCCGCCGCGGCGGCACGTTTTCATTACCCTATACACGGGTTCTTAATGAACAAAATGCATTTTTATCATATCTTAATATGCGAGATAAGCATTTATAAAAATTATATATACGTTTCAGCCAGATACGTTTAGCTGCTGAACGACTTTGCCGGCGAAAAAAGTCAGCGGCTGGCTCAGATTAGCCAGATTCTGCGCGTGAACCAGCCACAGATGCACCTCGGGCTGGAAATCCGCCAGCGTCAATACCGTCACCTCGTCGCGCCACGGGCTGGCGGCCAGCGCGGCGCGCGGCACCAGGCCAAGCCCCAGCCCCTGCGCCACGAGGCTGATTTGCAGCTGGGCGCCCGCGGTCTCGACATTCAGCGCCAGACGCAGTCCCTGGGACTGCAGCTCGCGGATCAGCCCGGCCCGCAGGCCGCAGCCGTCGGGATTGAGCACCCAGCCTTTTTCCGCGCAGTCGCGCAGCGCCCCGGCGTGAAGACGCCAGCTTTTAGCCGCAATCACCACAATATCCAGCGGGCACAGCAGGCGCCCGCCGTAGCCCTCAGCAAAGCGTTGCTGTTCCGGCCCCATCGCCAGCACGCCGTCCAGCTCGACGCTTTCAAGGCGCTTTTGCAGCAGCCCGCTCCAGCCGCAGGTCACCTGCGGTCGCAGGGCGGGAAACTGCTGGCGCAGCGCGCTCAGCGCCGGCTGCAGGGCAATTTCCGCCACGCTCTGCGGGACCCCGAGACGCAGGATACCGTGCGGCTCGGCCTCGGGGTCGAGCAGGCCGTACAGCTTTTTGGTCTCCCGCTTGATGCTCAGGCACTGCTCGTAAACCCGGTGCCCGGCGGCGGTCAGGGTGAGCGGCCGGGTCTGACGCTCCAGCAGCGTTACGTTGAGGGTTTGCTCAAGACGCTGCAGACGACGGGTAATCGCCGATTGGGTAATACCGAGATATTCCGCGGCCTGGTTAAGCGAGGAGAACTGCACGGTGGCCAGCAGTGCGTCAATGTCGTCGATGCGCATAGCGTCCTTAAAGCCTGGCCCATCAGAGCTATTTTGCTTGCCATTTTGAACCTGGGCAGTGCTCAGACAAAACTCATAGAGTTTTGAACGCCTTCAGGGCGGCCCGAAGGGGGAGCGTAGCGAATAATCCTCACGTACTACGTGTACGCTCCGGTTCTTCCGCGCTGGCCGTGTTCAAACTGTCTACGCCAATGACGCTTGATGGGTAGGCTATCAATGTTATTTTTGCATATTAATATATGCGGAAATTGCATTTTAATTATATTAACGCCTTTGCTAGCGTAAAGACCAGTCCCGACAACAGGAAGCGACCATGACCGCACCGCGAGTGGAAAAATTACGCCAGTTTATTCAAGACCTTGATGCCCTGCATCGCGAATTTACCGATGAACAGCCCCTGCTCGACGCCGTGGCCCTGCGCCTGGCCGCGCTGGTGAAAAAGGATGACTGGCTGCCGGAGGAGTACACCCTGCCGCATCCCCACCACTATCAGCAGTATCTGCTGCATGCCGATTCCGGACAGCGTTTTTCCATTGTCAGCTTCGTCTGGGGGCCGGGGCAATCGACGCCGATTCACGATCATCGGGTGTGGGGCGCCATCGGCATGCTGCGGGGCGCGGAGGAGAATCAGCGCTACCGCCTGGACGAGCGCGGCCAGCCGGTGGTCATCGGCGTTGCTGAACGCCTTTCCCCAGGCGAAGTGGAAAAAGTCTCTTCCCGCGACGGCGATATTCACCGGGTGAGCAACGCCCTCGCGGATAGCGTCTCGATCAGTATTCACGTTTACGGCGGCAATATCGGCGGCGTCAGGCGAGCGGTTTATACCCCGGAAGGCCTCGTCAAACCTTTTGTCTCCGGCTACTCCAACCGCCACTTACCCAATATCTGGGATCTCTCAAAGGATAATTAATATGCCCACCTGTTCTTATCGCCCGGCCGCCCAGCTGCGCCAGGCGCTGCTTGACGGCGCCGAGCTGGCGCTGATCGACGTTCGCGAAGAGGCCGACTTTGCCCGCAGCCATCCGCTGTTTGCCGCTAATCTGCCGCTCAGCAAGCTGGAGCTGGATATTTTTCGGCGCGTGCCGCGCCTGACGACGCCGATTACCGTCTATGACGGCGGCGAAGGTCTGGCGGAGCGGGCCGTCGAGCGCCTGCAGAGCTGGGGCTACGAAGATGTCGCCCTGCTGGAAGGCGGCCTGCCGGGGTGGCAGCGCAGCGGCGGAGAGCTGTTCCAGGATGTGAATTCGCCGAGCAAAGCGTTCGGCGAGCTGGTGGAGAGCGAGCGGCATACCCCCTCGCTGAGCGCCGGGGAAGTGCAGGCGCTGCTCGATGGTCAACAGGAGGTGGTTGTCGTCGACGCGCGCCGTTTCGATGAGTATCACACCATGAATATTCCCGGCAGCATCAGCGTGCCCGGCGGGGAGCTGGCGCTGCGCATTGAGGGCCTGATTCCGTCATCGCAGGCGACGGTGATCGTCAACTGCGCGGGGCGCACGCGCAGTATTATCGGCACGCAGTCGCTGCGCAATGCCGGTTTGCCCAATCCGGTCTACGCGCTGCGCAACGGTACCATCGGCTGGACCTTAGCCGGGTTTGACCTTGAGCGCGGCCAGCAGCGGCGTTATGACGCCGATTTTCGCGCCCCAGCCGAACGCGCGGCGGCGGTGAGGCAGCTGGCGGAGCGCGCCGGCGTCGCCTTTATAGACAGCCCAACCCTTCAGCGCTGGCTGCGGCAGCCCGCCCGCACCACTTACCTGTTCGACGTCCGCAGCCCGGAGGAGTACGCCGCAGGTCATCTGCCGCTGAGCGTTAGCGCGCCCGGCGGGCAGCTGGTGCAGGAAACCGACCATTTCGCCAGCGTGCGCGGGGCGCGCATTGTGCTGATTGCCGATGACGAGATACGCGCGCCGATAACGGCGTCCTGGCTGGCGCAGATGGGGTGGGAAGTGGCGGTATTACGCGATGCGCGCGCGGAAGATTTTATCGAGCGCGGTACCCCCGCAGGCCGCGTACCGCCGGGTCCGCAGGCGGAGGAGATTGCCCCGCATCAGCTGGCGGCACAGCTGAGGGAGCCGGGAACCGTGGTGCTGGACTTTACCACCAGCGCCAACTACGTCGCCCGGCATATTCCCGGCGCTTACTGGCTGGTGCGTTCACAGCTGCGCCAGGCGCTGGAGGTGCTGCCTTCCGCCAAGCGTTACGTTGTCACCTGCGGCAGCAGCCTGCTGGCCCGCTACGCGGTGCCTGAGGTTGCAGCGTTAACCGGTAAACCGGTGCAGCTGCTGAGCGGCGGCACGCTGGCGTGGATTGACGCCGGGCTGGCGCTGGAGCATGGCGAGACGCATCTGGCGACACCGCGCAGCGATCGCTATCAGCGCCCGTATGAAGGTACCGATAACTCACCCGCGGCAATGCAGGCCTACCTCGACTGGGAGTTCGGCCTGGTTGAACAGCTGAAGCGGGATGGCACGCACGGGTTTAAAGTATTGTGATGTCCCCCGCTCGCGCTGCGCTTAGCGGGGCTACGGGCTCACCGCCGTCTGCCATACCGTCGCCCGGACAGATGCGCAGCATCGCCTCCGGGAAATTATGCCGCACTGCGCTCTGCTCCCGGGGGCGGCGCAAGCGCCTGCCCGGGCTACAGGTCCACTGCCGTCTGCCATACCGTCGCCCGGACAGATGCGCAGCATCGCCTCCGGGGAATTATGACGCACTGCGCTCTGCTCCCGGGGGCGGCGCAAAGCGCCTGCCCGGGCTACAGGTCCACCGCCGTCTGCGAACCCGTCGCCCGGGGAAGGGCCGCAGTCAGATCTCCGGGGTATTTTTAAAGCCCATCAGCATCAGCATCGGCTCCTGCTGTGAGCCCGCCGGGTCGAAATGGTAGCGATTGCCCTGGCGGTCGCCGCCGATATACCACGAGATCTCGGTTTTGCCTTCCGCCAGCGCCTTGCGCACCGCTTTATCGACATCCACCATCCGGTATTCGCGTTTGGAATTGAGGTACAGCGACGCCTCCGAGCTGTAGTTGCAGGGCGGGCGATGATTCCAGGTCACGCTGTTCGCGCTCCAGTCGTTGCTCGCCGGATAGAAAAAGATCTGATCCGCGCCGTTGGTTTCCACTTTTCCGCCGTAGATCCGCAGCTGATATTTAAACAGCGAGGCGTCCTGATCCTGCGGCAGCGGCGGGATAGGGAATTTCACCAGCGTCATGGCTTCCGGATTGTGCGTGCGCCCGCCGTTTTGCCAGTTATCGCTGACCACCAGGTTTTCCGGCGCGGGATGGGCAACCGTCGGCGCGGTGCTGTCCACCAGCGCATTCTCCTTCACCGTCGTGAAGCGATACGGCACCGCGCTGCCGCAGTCGATTCCCTTGTTCATGCAGCGCTCGGTCATATAGTGCGCCCCTTCCACCGTCCAGCCGTTCATAAAATCCGCGTGCGCCGTATAGATACTGCCCCAGCGCTCTTCGCGCTTCTCACCGTCCATGATCGGATCCAGGGAGAGCTGAATCTTCGCGGTATCCAGGGATGTAATCTGCGGCAGAACGTAGGCCACATTCATATTCACCGTCGGGATTTTCACCGGATAGTCGCTCGGACAGGCGCCGTTGACGTCGTATGCCGCGTTACTGTGTCCGTGAGCCGGTTTGAGGTTGACCCCATCCCAGCAGTTGGGGAACTGAATACCGATATTAAACTGTACCGCATCACCACCTTTACGCAGCCCACAGACTTCGCCGGCCTTGTTGCTGTAGCCTTTGCCGTTAGCGCACAAAAAGGTGATGCGCGAGCTGGGCGCCGAACCGTGGTGATCGCCCGCCAGCAGTTCGAGACCCGCCGGGAACGGGTGCAGCGGATACTGTTCCACTTTGGTGGTCTGATAGTAGGTTTTTTGATACGCCGGCGTCACCACCTGACCATCCGGCAGCTTCATCGACGGCACCCAGTAGGCGGAACCGTCGGCCTTGTTATCGCAGGTGGTTTCCGGCTGGTCGCGCAGCGTCTGATAGGTGGAAACCGCATCGGTATGGGTATTACCAAAAAAATCATGCCACATGGCCTGATTCGGTTTGCCGAACATCATGATGGCGTCATCGCCCAACGTATGGTGATAAGCGCAGACCACGTGGGCCTGCGGGCCGGCATGAGCGGAAAACGCGCCGGCAACCAGCAGCGGCGCGAGAGTTAAAGTGAACGCGTTCAATTTCATTTTGCAATCCTCCTTGTTTGAAGGAGTGCAGAGATAGCAAACGCCCGCCGATGTTACACATCATCAAACATCATTTCGTCTCATCGGCCCGCCCCATCAGGCTCGCGCATGATCCATGAGTACTGAAATGACTTCGGCGCCGGGAAATGCGTGCGCCGACGAAACGACCCCAGCCGCTGCGGCGTGCAGTAGGTGCAGCTCCCCAGCCACTCCATGTTTTCCTCCGGCACGCCCGCGCTGCGCAGCAGGAGGTGGGCAAAAGCCCGCAGATCGAACCACGCATTGTCGCCCGCGGTCGCTTTCGCCTGCTCCCCCTCCGACGCCGCCTGATGGGACAGGAAGAGCTGCTCCCGATGGCGTTTTGCCAGCTCGCCGGCGGGCATCGCCAGCAGCGTCTGGTAGAAGTCGCCGGTGACTTCATAGCAGCAGGGGTGAATATGCGGCCCGCTCACCACCACCAGATCTTGCGGGTCGACGTGATAACGCTGAAACAGCGCAAGGCTATTTTCGATAATCCCGCTGGCCGCGCCGCGCCAGCCTGCGTGCACGCTGCAGACATAGCGCCCATCGCGCGACGCCATCAGCAGCGGCAGACAGTCGGCGGTCACCACGCCCATCTTTTGCCCGCTGACGGCGGTAAACATCGCATCGGCGTGGGGGCGCTCCGCCTGCGGCGCCCGATACTCATGTACGATATTGCTGTGAACCAGTTTAACCGGCGCCATTTCGCTATAGGGAAAGGCGGCGGTTTCATGAACGTCGAGAAAGGCGTAGCGGATACCGGGGATATCGCTCAGTAAGCGGGATGTAAAAGACATGATGCTCGGAAGAATCAATGGATGATGATTTAACCTATGCCAAAGTAGAGAGATGCGCAAGGCGGATTCCCGGGCTACCAGTCCGGTAGCCCGGGCAAGGCGCGGCTTTACCGCGCCGCCCCCGGGAATCAGCGAAAATGCTCAGGCCAGCGCCGTGCGCTTTTGTCGGCTCATCAGCCAGAACACCGCCGCGCCCGCCAGCAGAATGCCGGGAGCGGACGCGGCCATCACCCCGATGGTGCCGGTGCCCAGCGCCAGCATTTTGCCCGCCAGCAGCGGACCGCTCATCGCGCCGAGACGGCCAATCGCCACCGCCGTCCCCACGCCGGTGGCGCGGATTTCGGTGCGATAGAACAGCGGAGCCAGCGCGTAAAGCACGCTCTGGCCGCCGGTGGCAAACAGTCCGGCGACAAAGCCGGAGAAGAGCATCGCGGCAAGCGAGGACGCGGTCCCCAGCGCCAGCAGCGACGCCAGCATGCCGGTATAGATCAGCAGCGACATCCACAGCGGGCTGAGCTTATCCATCAGCGCCCCCAGCAGCAGCGTGCCGCAGGCGGCGCCAAACTGCAGAACAAACATCACCCCCGCCGCCTCGCTGGGGCTGAACCCCTGGCCGACTAGCAGCATCGGCAGCCAGTTGATCAGCATATAGACCACCAGCAGCGTGAAAAAATAGCACAGCCACAGCAGCAGCGTGGCGGTAGCGTTGCCCGGCGCGAGGAGCGTGCGCAGCGGCACGCCCCGCGCGCTGCGCTGAAACACCGGCGATTCCGGCAGCCAGCGCAGCAGCAGCGGCACCAGCAGCAGCGGAACGATACCGCCGATCCAGAACACCGTTTGCCAGGCCGCGGCAAGGCCGAAAAAGCCCAGCGCCGCCGCCAGCGCCGCGCCGATGGGGACGCCGCAGTACATCAGGCTGACCGCCCGACCGCGAAAGCGCGGACCGGCGGCCTCGGAGGTTAAGGCAATCAGATTCGGCAGCGCCGCGCCCAGGCCGACGCCGGTCAGCAGCCGGGCCAGCAGCAGCGTGGGATAATTCCACGCCAGCGCGGTAGCGATTGAGAACAGGCCAAAGAGCAGCACCGAGCCCAGCAGAATTCGCTTGCGGCCATAGCGATCCGCCAGCATGCCGCCCACCAGCGCGCCGGGCAGCAGGCCGAGGATCCCGGCGCTGAAAATCCAGCCCATCTGCATTTTATCCAGCGCGAACGCCTGCGCCATGCCTACGGCGGCGATGCCTGCCGCCTGCAGATCCAGCCCTTCCATCAGGGCCACCATAAAACAGAGCCCGACGGTTAACATCAGGCGCGAATTGCTTGCAGTCGTTGTTTGGGTCATAGGGTACCTTTGCGATATCCGGACAAGCGGAGCAGGTGAATGGCGGCTGATACGTTGCCAGCCGCGCGTTGCTTTTATTTGCTGCGGTTAAGCAGATCCAGCGCGACGTCGACGATCATATCCTCCTGACCGCCCACCATCCGCCGCTTGCCGAGCTCGACGAGGATATCCACCGCGCTCAGGCCGTAGCGCCCGGCGGCCGCTTCGCTGTGGCGCAGAAAGCTGGAGTAAACCCCGGCATAGCCCAGCGCCAGCGTTTCGCGGTCAACCCGCACCGGGCGATCCTGCAGCGGGCGCACCAGCTCATCGGCGGCGTTCATCAGAGCATACAGATCGGTACCGTGATTCCAGCCGAGCTTATCGGCGGCGGCGATAAACACCTCCAGCGGCGCGTTGCCCGCCCCGGCCCCCATCCCCGCCAGGCTGGCATCGATACGGTCGCAGCCCTCTTCCACCGCGGCGATGGAGTTGGCCACGCCGAGACTGAGGTTATGGTGCGCGTGCATCCCGGTGGCGGTTTCCGGCTTCAGCACCGCCTTGAGGGCACGGAAGCGATCGCGAATATCGTTCATGTTCATCGCCCCGCCGGAATCCACCACGTAAATACAGGTGGCGCCGTAGGATTCCATCTTCAGCGCCTGCTGCGCCAGCTGTTCCGGGGAGGTCATATGGCTCATCATCAGGAAGCCGACGGTGTCCATACCCAGCTCGCGGGCGAAGGCGATATGCTGCGCGGAAACATCCGCCTCGGTGCAGTGGGTCGCCACGCGCACCACCCGCGCCCCAGCCTGATACGCGTTTTTCAGGTCGTGCAGAGTGCCAATGCCGGGTAGCAATAAAGTGGCGATCTTCGCCTGGCTGACCGACTCCGCCGCCGCTTCAATCCACTGCAGGTCGCTGTACGCGCCGAAGCCGTAGTTAAAGCTGGAACCCTGCAGGCCGTCGCCGTGGGCCGCCTCTATCGAATCGACGCCCGCGCAATCCAGCGCCCGGGCAATCTGGCGCACATTGTCGAGCGAGTATTGATGACGAATCGCGTGCATCCCGTCGCGCAGGGTCACGTCTGAGATATAGAGTTTTTTGCCGTTCATGCTGCTTCTCCCGCCGCGTCGTTCATCGCCTGGGCCATTTTTTCCGCCGTCGCCAGCGCCGCCGACGTCATAATATCGAGGTTACCCGCGTAGGCTGGCAGATAGTGCGCCGCCCCTTCGACCTCGAGATAAACCGCCGTTTTCAGGCCCGAGAAGCGGCCGACGCCCGGCAGGTTTACCGGTTTATCTTCCGGGATGACCTCAAACTGCACCTGCTGCTTCAGGCGATATCCCGGCACGTAGGCCTGCACCGCCGCCGCCATCTCGGAGATCGACGCGGCAATCGCCTGCTGCGATGCCGCTTCGCTCAGGACATAAACGGTGTCGCGCATCATCAGCGGCGGCTCCGCCGGATTCAGCACGATAATCGCTTTGCCTTTCGCCGCGCCGCCCACTTTCTCAATGGCCTGCGAGGTGGTTTCGGTAAATTCATCAATGTTGGCGCGCGTCCCCGGCCCGGCGGATTTGCTGGCAATTGAGGCGACGATCTCCGCATAGTGCACTTTTGCCACCCGAGAGACCGCCGCCACCATCGGGATGGTGGCCTGGCCGCCGCAGGTCACCATATTGACGTTGCCTTCGGCCAGATTGGCCTCAAGATTGACCACCGGCACGCAGTACGGGCCGATGGCCGCCGGGGTCAGGTCGATCACCCGGATCCCCGGCCTGGCTTCCCGCAGCGCGGCGTCGTTTTTCACGTGCGCTCCGGCGCTGGTGGCGTCAAAAACCACATCGATATCGGCGAATTCCGCCATCTGCATCAGGCCGCCAACGCCCTCGTGCGTGGTGGCGACGCCCATGCGCCGGGCGCGGGCCAGGCCGTCCGACTCGGGATCGATGCCGACCATTACCGCCATCTCCAGGTGCTGCCCGTGGCGCAGAATTTTGATCATTAAATCGGTGCCGATATTGCCGGAGCCGATAATGGCGACTTTACGTTTACTCATCTCTCTCTTCCTCTTTGGCGACAAAGGTCGCCGCCACTGAACCTAAACCGTCGATATGGGCGGCAAAACGATCGCCGGCGGTAATCGCCACCATCGGGCCTAACGCCCCGGTCAGCACGATATCCCCCGCCCGCAGCGGCTCGCCGAGGCTGGCCATTTTGCGCGCCAGCCACACCGCCGCGTTCAGCGGATGGCCAAGACATTCACTGCCGCGCCCGCTGGAGACCTCTTCCTCGTTACGGGTCATGCGCATCGCGCAGTTTTTCAGATCCAGCCCATCCGGGCGCCGCGCCGGGCTACCCAGCACGTAAACGCCGCAGGAGGCGTTATCGGCGACCGTATCGACAAAGCCAATCGACCAGTCGCGAATACGGCTGCCGACCACCTCCAGCGCGGGAAGCACCCAGTCGATGGCGGCGTACAGTTCATCAAAGGTGGTATCGGCATGCGGCAGATCGCGTTTCAGCACGAGGGCGATTTCGGCCTCCACTTTCGGCTGCAGCACCCGGGAGAACGGCACGTCGGCGTTATCGCCGTAGCACATGTCGGCAAACAGGGTGCCGAAGTCCGGCTGGTCAACGCCCAGCTGCTGCTGCACTTTAGGATGGGTCAGCCCCACCTTGCGTCCCGCCACCCGGCGGCCGTTCGCCACGTGGTGCTGCACGTTCATCCGCTGGATGGCGTAGGCCGCTTCCGCGTTGTCAACGCCGAGCGCATCGCGCAGCGGTTCAATCGCCTGGCCGCGGCTTTCCGCCTCACGCAGACGCTGCGCCAGTTGTTCAAGAGATAAGGTTGTCATCAGCACTCCTCAGGTACGCGCCAGAAAATCGAGCACCAGCTGGTTAAAGCTCTCCGCGTGCTCCCACTGCGCCCAGTGGCCGCAGTCGCGATAGATATGCAGTTCGGAACCGTTAATACCCGCCAGCAGGCGCAGCCCGGCGTCCATCGGTACAAAGCGATCGTTACGCCCCCAGACGATCAGGGTCTGCGCGCGGATTTCGCCGAGACGCGGGCTAAAATCCGGGAACTGCTTCGGGTTGGCTTCCAGGCTTTTGACGAAATTATCCAGATGCTCCCGGCGCGACAGCATATTATTGAGGCGCGCTTCAAACAGCGCGTCGGTCAGATCGCGGGTATCGAAGACAAAGATGTTCATCATCTTTTTCAGGTTTTCGATGGTCGGCTCACGGTACAGGCCGTTCAGCAGCTTGATGCCTTCCGTCGGCATCGGCGTAAACAGGCTCATGCCGCCGGTTCCGCCGCCCATCAGCACCAGTTTGCCAACGCGCTCCGGCCAGCTGAGGGTAAAGGCCACCGCGCTGTGTCCGCCCATCGAATTGCCCAGCAGATGCACTTTGCTGATATCCAGCTGGTCAATCACGCTTTTCAGCACCCTGGCGTTCAGGTCGGAACGGGAGCCGCGGTTGACGATAGAATCGCTTTTTCCCCAGCCGGGGCAGTCCAGCAGAATGACCCGGTAGCCCGCCTCGACCAGCGGGTCGATATTGCGGCTAAAGTTGGCCCAGCCGGTAGCCCCGGGGCCGGAGCCGTGCAGCAGAACCACGGTTTCGTCGCCCTCGCCGCAGTCATTAAAATGGATGCGTAATGTTTCTCCGCCCTCTTCCACGTTGTGGAAACGGCTGGTGGCGGCTTCGGTTTGCGGTTGGTAGCTCATCATATTCTCCCGTTAATTCAGTTCTGCGCGGCGGCGCTCAGCGAGCCAAATCCGGCAATCCACTCGGGGATTGGTCGGTAATAGCGGCCTTCGCAGCGCCAGCGGCCAAATGCGGATAGCGCGGCAAAGGCGGCCACCCAGGTTTTAATTTCGTGCGTCGATTTCCCGGCCATTGCCGACAGCTCTTCGTTACTGACGGCATCCAGCTCCGCCAGCCGCCCCTGCTCCAGCAGGCTCATAAAGCGGGTATCCCAGACGGGGTTGAGCGGATAGAGCGAGTTCTGGTCCTCGATAAACTGCTTCGCCGCGCTAATGACCCGCTGCTGGCGCAGTTCACGCTCGTCCGGCGGCAGCTGCCTGCCGCTGCCCAGCAGCCGGTCGCGCATATGGGCATCGGCCTTCGCCAGCTCCGGTACCGGCGGCTGATGCGACAGGCCGCCGGAGCCAAGGATTAATACCCGTTTATTGAGGGTGGTCAGGAAGCGGCCAATGGCTTCGCCCAGCATGCGGGTGCGCTGAAAGCCCGGCAGCGGCGACGCCACGCCGTTGATAAACACCGGCAGAACCGGCAGGGTATCCAGCCCGCCGAGCAGGAACTCCAGCGGTTGCGCAAAGCCGTGATCCACCTGCATGCAGTAGGAGACCGCCAGATCGATGCCCTCTTTCATCACCGCGTGGGCGCAGGCCTCCGCCAGCGCCGTCGGCACCGGCAGAACGCCGCTGGCGCTGCTGAAGTCGCCGATAGCGGTCGCCCCGATGCCTAAACAGAACGGCGGCATCACATCGTAGAAAAAGCCGTTGTAGTGATCGGGAGCAAACAGCACCACCAGCTCCGGGTCGAAGGCGGCAATGCGCGCCCGCGCGTCGGCGATGGTGCCGTTCACTTCGTCCAGCACCGCCTGTTCCGGGTCAACGTAGCCCACCAGCGGGGTATGGGAGAGGCAATGAAGATATGCGTTCATATCAGGCCACCTGTTCAATCGTTGTTGCCGCCTGCGCGGAAGCCAGCTGCATCTTGCTCGCCAGCGCGTCGAGCTTTTTGCTCAGGGTTTGCGGGATGGCCACGGTGGCGACGAAGCGGTCCGGACGCACCACGGCAATGGCGGTATCGTGCTGCGCGAACCAGCTTTTCAGGCGGTTTTGCGTATCGCCGACGCGGATAACGCCGGGCACGTTGTCCTGATCGCAATGAATCTGCACCTCCGGCACCACCTGGATAAAGCGCACCCCGACCGCGCGCCAGCGGGCAATTTGCTCATCGCTGAGCCCCCACTGCGGATTACAGCCCCAGGCGATAATGGCGAATCTGGCGCCAATCACCTCATCGAGCAGCGTCACCTGCCCGTTTTCCAGCGTCACCTTCGGCTGGATAAACATTTTGCCGACCGGGGACGTTTTGCTTTCGCCTTCCGCCAGCAGCGCGCCGTCGCGATACTGCGGCATCGGCTTGAAACGCATTTCAAGGAAGTAGCGTTTAACCGGCGGCAGATAGTTGAGCAGCCACGAAACGCCGTCGCGCACCGCGCCGTGCCAGCGTTTCGGCGGCGCCAGGACGTTGCCGGCGGTGACCGACAGGTCGATCATCGCTTTGGCGTGATCGCGCCGCTCCTGCTGGTAGCTGTCCAGCAGCGCCTCTCCGGCTTTGCCGTTCACCACCAGCGCCAGCTTCCAGGCCAGGTTAAAGGCGTCGCGCATACCGCTGTTGTAGCCCTGCCCCTGCCACACCGGCATGATGTGCGCCGCGTCGCCCGCCAGCAGTACGCGATCGACGCGAAAGCGTTCGGCGATGCGCGCGTTGTGGGTGTAGACGCGCTGGCGAATCAGCTCGACGTTATCCGGGTCCGGCAGCACCTTGCTCAATAGCTGGCGCATCTTGCGCGGCTCGCTGAGCTGGGCTTCGGTTTCTCCGGGCATGACCATAAATTCGAAACGCCGTACCCCGTGCGGCAGCGCGGCGGAGACGTACGGGCGCACCGGGTCGCAGCACAGGTAGACGTGCGGCGTCGCCAGCGGATCGTTGGCGATATCAATAACAATCCATTGATTCGGCGCGGTTTTGCCTTCGAAGGGAATATTCAGCGCGCGCCGAATGAAGCTGGCTCCGCCGTCGCAGGCCACCAGCCAGTCGGCGCGCACGGTTTCCCGCTCGCCGTCGCTGCCTTTGACGTTCAGGGTGACACCGTCACTATTCTGGCTAAAGGCCTCTACTTCGCGGGAAAACAGGCAGCGCACGTGGGGGAAACGGCTGAGGCCGTCGTACAGCACCGCGTCCACCTGCGGCTGAATAAACGCATTGCGGCGCGACCAGCCAAACTCGTCGGTCATCGGCTGAATATCGGCAAAGCAGCGCCCTTTCGGGGTGAGAAAGCGCATCGCGTGCCACGGCGTAGTATGCGGCAGCACGTTGTCGACCAGCCCCACCGCCTGCATCGCCCGCAGCGCCTCATCGTCGATACCGATGGCGCGGGGATAATCGATCAGCGACTCGAGCTTCTCAATCAGCACGACGCTGACGCCCATCTGCCCGAGGTAGTTGGCGATGGTCAGGCCAACCGGACCGGCGCCGGCAATAGCGACCTGCGCGCTGTGCTGTACCGCGGGTTGGATATCAGGATTGGATGTTGTCATTTTCAAAACCTCACGCTTCGGACAAATTGCCGTCACCGCACAACCTTCAGCAGGGCAATTTGTTAACTAAATGTGAATTTATTTTTATTGTGAGGTCAGTATAGGGTCGGTGATTTGCGCTACAATCAAAACATTACCGGATGTGCACCAGGTGCACATGATTGTTTATAATGATTTTTATTGAGGACGCATGAACGAAAACGCTTCGGCAGATTACAAAACGGTGCGCGGATTGAGCCGTGGATTATTGTTATTAAATTTGTTAAATAAATTCGACGGAGGCGCAACGGTCGGCACTCTGGCCGAGTTTAGCGGCCTGCATCGCACGACCGTCAGGCGGCTGCTGGAAACGCTACAGGACGAGGGTTACGTGCGCCGCAGCCGCTCCGATGACAGCTTTCGCCTGACGATTAAAGTGCGTCAGTTAAGTGAAGGATTTCGTGACGAACATTGGATTTCTGCCCTCGCCACGCCGCTGCTTGGCGAACTGCTGCGCGAGGTTTTATGGCCGACCGACATCACCACCCTGGACGTCGATGCGATGGTGGTGCGCGAAACCACCCACCGCTTCAGCCGCCTCTCCTTCCACCGGGCGATGGTCGGCCGCCGCCTGCCGCTGCTGCTGACCGCTTCGGGATTAACCTGGCTGGCCTTCGCGCCGGAACACGAACGAAGCCCGATTGTTGAGATGCTGGCCGCCCGACCGGAAGCGGAGTATCAGCTGGCGCGCGAGCCGGAAAAACTGGCCGCCATCCTCGAACGCACCCGGCAAAACGGCTACGGCGAAAACTTTCGCGGCTGGCAGCAGGAGGAGAAAATCGCTTCCATTGCCGTCCCCATTCGCCGCCAGCAGCGGGTTATCGGCTGCCTGAACCTGGTCTATATGGCCAAAGCCATGACCATTGACCAGGCGGCGCAAAAGTACCTCACCTCGCTGCAGAAGGTCGCTGCCCGCATAGAAGAACGGATGTCCGATGAAGAGGTGTTTTACCAATAACCTTGTCCATAGGGGGTAAATCGCCCGCCAGCCATTGCGCCCGGCCTCGTTATATATTTTAATATACAGCGATTCTTCCTTTGCCGCTGAGCCCATCATGTCCAGACATCCGCGCGTTTTCTTTGCTATGGCGCTGTTAAGCGCCAGCCTGTTTGCCGGTCAGGCCTTTGCCGACCGCACCCTCACCGACCAGTTGGGTCGTGAAGTCACCCTCCCCGACCACGTCACCCGCGCCGTGGTGCTCCAGCATCAGACCTTAAACCTGCTGGTGCAGCTTAACGCCGCTGACGATGTCGTCGGCGTCATGAGCAGCTGGAAAAAGCAGCTTGGCCCGCAGTTTGCGCGCTTTATGCCGGCTATTGAGACACTACCGATGCCGGGCGATCTGACGCAGGTCAATATCGAGAGCCTGCTGGCGCTGCATCCCCAGGTGGTGTTCGTTGCCAACTACGCGCCGCAGGCGATGATCCAGCAGATCCAGGGCGCCGGGATCCCGGTGGTGGCAGTCTCTCTGCGCCAGGATGCCGCGGGTGAGAAAAACAAAATGAACCCGACGATGGCCGATGAAGAGCAGGCCTATAACGAGGGGCTGAAACAGGGGATCCGCCTGATTGGCGAAGTGGTCGGGCGTCAGGCTCAGGCCGAAGCGCTGATTCAATACACCTTCAGCGCGCGCAGGCTGGCTAACGCGCCGGTTGCCGATATTCCGCAAAACGAGCGGGTGCGGGTATATATGGCCAATCCGGACCTCAACACCTACGGCTCGGGCAAATATACCGGCCTGATGATGAAGCACGCCGGGGCGCTGAACGTTGCCGCCGCCAGCGTAAAGGGCGCGCGCCAGGTCTCGCTGGAGCAGGTGCTGCAGTGGGATCCGCAGGTGATTTTCGTGCAGGACCGCTACCCGGAGGTGGTCAAACAGATACAAAACGACCCGCAGTGGCAGAGCATTGACGCGGTCAAAAATCACCGCGTGTGGCTGATGCCGGAATACGCCAAGGCCTGGGGCTACCCGATGCCGGAGGCGCTGGCGATCGGCGAGCTGTGGATGGCGAAAAAACTCTACCCCTCACGCTACAACAGCGTCGATGTCGAGGCGAAGGCGCGGGAGTACTATCAGCGTTTCTACCGCGTGAAGTGGACGCCGGATGCGTAGTCATCGTCATCCGGCCCTGCTGCAATGTACCCTCGCGCTGGTGACGATCGTGATTGCAATCGCTTCACTCTGCCTCGGGCAGTATCCGTTAAGCCTGGCGGAAGTTTTTCGCCAGCTGACGCATCTTTCTCCCCTCGACGGCGTCGCCGGCCAGGTGGTGTGGTCGGTGCGGCTGCCGAGGATCGTGATGGCGCTGCTGGCCGGCGGCGCGCTGGGGCTGTGCGGGGCCACCTTACAGGGCGTGTTCCAGAATCCGCTGGTGGACCCGCATATCATCGGCGTCACCTCCGGTTCCGCCTTCGGCGGGACGCTGGCGATTCTGCTGGGGCTGAACGCCGCGCTGATGATGGCCTCGACCTTTCTCTTCGGCCTTGCCGCGCTGATGCTGGTCTATCTGATAGCCGCGCTGCAGGGGCGCGAAAGTACCCTGGTGCTGATCCTCTCAGGCATTATCCTCAGCGGCTTTTTTGCCGCCCTGGTGAGCCTGATGCAGTACCTGGCCGATAGCGAAGAGACGCTGCCGAATATTGTTTTCTGGCTGCTCGGCAGCTTCGCCACCGCCAGCTGGCACAAAGTCCTGCTGATGGCGCTACCGGTAGCCTGCGCCGCGATGGTGCTGTTTAAGCTCCGCTGGCGGATTAACCTGCTGGCGCTGGAGGAGAAAGATGCCCGCGGTCTGGGGGTTGCGGTGACCGGGCTGCGTCGCGGGGTGCTGGTGTGCTGCGCGGTGCTGGTCGCCGCTCAGGTGGCGGTCAGCGGCAGCATCGCGTGGGTCGGGCTGGTGATCCCGCATCTGGCGCGGCTGCTGGCCGGCGCCGACCACCGGCGTCTTCTCCCTACCGCCTTCTGGCTCGGCGGCGGTTTTATGATCGTCGTCGATGACCTCGCCCGCACGCTGATCCAGGCCGAAATCCCCATTGGAATCATCACCGCGCTTCTTGGCGCGCCGCTGTTCACCTGGCTGCTGGTGCAGTCGCGACGCACAGGCGCGCGCTGATGGCCCTTTCCCTACAGTTAAGCAACCTGCTCTACGGCCATAGCCGACCGCTGTTCGCCCCGCTGAACCTGCAGTGCCGTTCCGGCGATATCTGGGCGGTGCTCGGCGCTAACGGCCGCGGCAAAAGCACTCTGCTCGATACCCTGACCGGGGTACTGACGCCGATCGGCGGTGGGTTTACCTGCGCGGGCGGTCTCGCCATCGTGCCGCAGCATTTTCGCCCGGCTTTTGGCTGGCAGGTGCGCGACGTGGTGCTGATGGGACGGGCGCGCCACGTTAATCTGTTCGCTCAGCCAACAGCGGAAGACGAACGTGAGGTTCAGAAGGCGCTGGCGCAGATGGGAATCGCGGCGCTGGCCGACAAGGCGTTTTGCGCGCTGTCCGGCGGCCAGCAGCAGCTGGTGCTTATCGCCAGGGCGCTGGTGGGCGCCAGTCAGAATATCCTGCTGGATGAACCCTGCTCGGCGCTGGATCTGGCCAACCAGCAGCTGGTGCTGCAGCTCATCAGCGACCTGGCCCATCGCCAGAAGCGGACGGTGCTGTTTACCACGCACGATCCGACCCACGCCCTGCAGGTGGCGAACCAGACCTTGCTGCTGCTGCCCGACGGTGAATGGCTGGCGGGAGAATCAGCCGCCGTGCTGACGGAAGCGAATCTTCAGTGTGCGTATGGTTTAGCGGTACGCAAAGTCCATCCCCCCGGGTCGGCGCTGCCGCTGCTGGCTCCCCAGTTTACGATTCGTCGCTGATAGGCAAAAAACCGGCGTCTTTCAGTAAGCGCTGCCCCTCCGCGCCGAGGATAAAGCGGCACAGCCGCTGCGCCCCGGCGCTCTGTTCAATCTGCGCCAGCAGGTAGTCGCAGCGAACATTCCACGCCGGCGGAATAAGCAGCGTGCGCAGATCGCTGCACGCCGCCATCTGGCGGCGTAGTGCGCATAGCCGATAAACAGATCGGTTAAGTTTTCACGGATCAGCCACGCCCCGGCGATTTCTCCCGCCGGCACCGGCAGCGAGTCTCGGCCGCCTACCAGCGGCCGCGCGCGCGCCATGATGGCGGCGCCGACGCCGGGACAGCGCTCTTCAATGTGGGAGAAAAGCTGCCAGGTGTAGTCGCCTGAAGGGTCGCAGCCCGGCGTTGAGATTGCCAGGCGTAGGTCCGGGTCGCTGAGCAGCGCCATCCACTCCCGCGTCTCGGTTGTTGCGCCGTGGCGGGCGGTCAGCATCAGCTGATTCCGGGCGAACAGATAGCACGCCCCGGCCAGCCCGGCCTGACGCAGCGCCTGCGGATGTTGGCTATTGGCCGAGGCGAACACCGAGCACGGCTCTCCGCCCTCAATGCGCTCGCGCAGCAGCCCTGCCGGACCAAAATGGACCTCGACCGGGATGCCGGTCTGTTGCTGAAAGCGCGCCAGCAGCGGAATGAAAGCGCTTTTCAGGCTTCCCGCCGCCAGCAGCGTTAGGGAGGGAGTCATAAGAACCATCGCTATATAGTCATAAATACAGCGCTATAATAACGCAGGTTCAGGTCATTTCAGTAGCGAATTTCCGCCAGCTCGCGCAGCTGTTCCGGCGTTGCCACCGGCAGGTTAAAGAAGCGCAGATAGGCCGGGATCATTTCAAACAGCATGTCGGTGCCGCGCTGAATGGGGCAGCCCACCGCCTGCGCCGCCTGCAGTAGCGGAGTGAACTCCTGGGCCATAACCACTTCACCGACAAAGGTGCCCGGCGTCAGGCGCTGCGGGTCCAGCGGCAGCGGATCGCCCTCTTTCATCCCCAGCGGCGTGGCGTTGACCACCAGATCGTGCCCCTGCGGATCGCGCTGCATCAGCGTAATGTCCAGCCGAGGATAGTGCTCAAGCAGACGCCCGGCCAGCGCTTCCGCCGTCTGCGAACAGATATCGTACAGCGTCAGGGCGCTGACGCCCGCCGCCGCCAGCGATGCGGCAATGGCCGAGCCGACGCCGCCGCTGCCCACCACCAGCGCCCGCGCCCCTCGCGTCTGGAAACCTTTACGCGTGATACCGAGGACAAAGCCTTCGCCATCAAACATATCGCCGCTCAGCGTGCCGTCGGCTTCGGGACGGATCGCGTTACAGGCGCCCGCTATCGCCGCCGTTGGGCTAAGATGCTGCACCAGCCCGCAGGTGGCGATTTTGTGCGGCATGGTGACCAGCGCGCCAATAATATTGGTCATCTTAAACAGCATCGGCACAAAGGCGGCGTAATCCTCAGGCTTGACGCCCATCGGCACCACTTTGGCGTCAACCTGCTGATGAGCCAACCACGGGTTGTAAATCATCGGCGCTTTAAACTTCGCGGTCGGATAGCCAAGATGCGCTATCAGCCGCGTATTTCCACTAATCACCATTCCCTGCTCCTTTAACAACGACTGCATCACGTTACTGCGAAAGTTCGATACGCTTGACATCGCCCAGGATAAAGACATAAGCCGCCACGCCCAGCAGCGCTGCGCCGCCGATATAAATCAGTGCGTAAAAGAAGTTGCCGGAGGCGGCAACAATGAAACCGATAATCAGCGGCGTCAGGATCCCGGCGAGGTTAGCGCAGAAGTTAAACAGGCCGCCGGTCAGACCGCCAAGGCCTTTCGGCGCGATGTCGGAGATCAACGTCCAGCCCAGCCCGACCATCCCCTGACCAAAAAAGGCGAACGACATCACCAGAATCACCGCCAGATCGCTGGTCAGCCAGTTGGCGGAGATAATGGTGCTCGCCATCAGCAGACCGGCAATGATCGGCAGCTTACGCCCGAGGTTTGCCGAGCCGGTGGCCTTCAGCAGCTTATCGGAGACCCAGCCGCCGAACATCACGCCGCCCGCCGCCGCCAGAAACGGCATGATGGCGAAGAAGCCGACCTTAATCCACGGCATATGGCGCTCGGTGGCCAGATAGGTTGGAAACCAGGTCAGGAAGAAGACCAGCACCGTATTACCGGCAAACTGCCCGATGCTGGCGCCGAGAATCTGCCGTTTCGCCAGCAGCTGGCGGATCAGCGGCCAGCTAAAGGCGGTATGCTGCTCTGCGCCGGTGGACATTCCGCCGCCGTTGACGATGTGCTCGCGCTCCAGCTGATTGAGGTGTTTATCCTCATGCGGCTCGCGATAGCAGCGCCACCACACCAGCGCGAACATCACGCCGGCGGCGCCGACGCTAATAAACAGTGCGCGCCAGCCAAAGCTGCCCATTATCCAGAACAGCAGCGGCGCAAAACAGGCCAGCCCGAGATATTCGCCGACGGTATAGACCGCCGTCGCCTTGGCGCGCTCCTGCTGCGGGAACCAGGCGCTCACCACCCGGCTGTTCACCGGGAAACAGGGGGCTTCGCTGACGCCGAGGCCAAAACGGCACAGCAGCAGGGTTTTCAGGCCGACCGCCAGGCCGTGGAACATGGTGAATAGCGACCACAGGGTCAGCGCCAGAAAATAGGTGACTTTATTACCGAAGCGGTCAAGAAAGATGCCGCCGGGGATCTGCGCCAGCGCGTAGGTCCAGGCAAAGGCGGAGAATACGATGCCCATCATCGCGGCATCAATACCCAGCTCTGCGGTCAGCTGCGGCGCGGCAATCCCCAGTACCGTGCGGTCGAGATAGTTGATCATGGTGCCGACCGCCAGCAGCGCAAGGATACCGATACGCCGCCGGGAAGGCCGCGCGCCGGACGCGGCGGCCGCCGTCGTGTGATTATGGCTATAAGAGTTCATAGTCGTTTCCTGTCATAGGGTACAGCCGGATGTTGTTATTGTGTTTGCGACGTTGGGTTGTGAACCATTTGCTACATTACTAGGTGTACTGCATTGCTGACAAGCGTACAGCTGCATTTACAGCACCATAAAGTGCGTAACCGTTGCGCCGCTCGGTCAGTTCAAAGAAAAAGCGTCCGGCAGAAAACGGGCGGGTATATAGGTGCAGGAATTCACCGCCGTTTCCGTCACGATCGTAAAGAATTTGATGATTCTTCAGCAGGTTGACCTGAACATCCTCGCCAAAACGGGCCGACAGATCTTCATAGTAGTTCGCCGGGATCGGCAGCGCGTTGACCGCAACCGGAGCCAGGCTGGCGAGCGTGGAGGGTAAATCGTGGCAGGCAAACGCCGCGTGCTGTAAACCTGCTCCCTGATAACAGGCTACCGAACGGGCAATTTGCGTGGCGCGGCTTTGCGAAATATTGAGCGCGAGACGAATGTCGCCCTGCGGACTGCGCACCGCCAGGCTGCGCACCAGCCCGTAAGGATCGGGCAGGGTCTGCTCATGTTCGAGCGTAAATCCGAATACGGTGCGGAAAAAGATAATCCAGTTATCGCGGCTGTCCGCTTCCATGCCGAGTGCCAGGTGATCGATACCCCGATAATCGTCGCGCGGCGTGACGTCCGTGCGCAGATGAAAATCGCGGGTGTAGATATCGTCCCCCATCTCAATCAGATAAATAAGGCTGCCGTCCGGGGAGCAAACCGCCGGGATGGGGCTTTCGTTCGGCCCGGCATCGCCCTGCCAGGTGGCGTAGCCTAAGGCGCGGGCGCGTTCCACGATCGCCGCGCTCTGGCTGACGCGCAGCGCCATGGCGCAGAGGGAAACCCCGTGACGCTGGTGAAAATGATCGGCCCAGCTATGCGGCTGGGCGTTAACCACCACCCTCGCCCCACCGTTGCGCCAGAGGGCGACGCGTTTTGAGCGATGCGTCCCCTCTTCGGCAAAGCCGAGCTGCGTCAGCCTGTGTCCGAGTTCGCCCGCCTGCGCCGGCGTGGCGGCAAACTCGATAAACTCCAGCCCGGCGTAGAGGGGCAGTTCAGCGGGGGAAAACAGCGGCGCCCGGCTTTCCGGCAGCCGCTGACGGACCTGCTCTTCCAGCCACAGCAGCGAGCGATAGCCATCTTTCGCCGTCGCGCCGTTGGGCGATGCGCGGAAGCTGTCGTTAAAGATCTCCAGCGACCAGGGGCCACAGTAGCCGCGGCGGGTAAGATCGCAGGCAAACTCCACCAGCGGCAGTTGCCCCTGGCCGGGAAAACAGCGGAAGTGGCGGCTCCATTCGAGAATATCCATTTTCATCAGCGGCGCGTCGGCCATCTGTACAAAGGTGATTTTTTCCAGCGGCACGTCCGCCAGCTGCGCCAGCGTATCGCCGCGCGCCAGCACGTGGAAACTGTCGAGCACGATGCCCAGCGCCGGGCTATCGACGCTTTTGACCCGCGCCCACGCCTGATGCCAGCGGTTGACGTGGGTGCCCCAGGCCAGCGCCTCGTAGCCAATCGTGATGCGTTCCTGCTCCGCCAGCGCAGCAAGGGCGCGTAAGTCGGCGACCTGCAGCTCGACGTCGGCGGAACAGTCCGGCTGAACGTTGCTGCACAGCAGCAGGGTGTCGCAGCCCAGCTCGTGCATAAGCGCAAATTTGCGCCTGGCGCGTTCCATGTTGGCGGCGAACTGGGCGCGGCTGGCACCTTCAAAATCACGAAATGGTTGAAAAAGCGTGATTTTTAGCCCTAAATCTGCCGCCAGGTGGCGGATATCGGCCGGCGTACCGGTATAATAGAGCAGATCGTTTTCGAAGATTTCGACGCCCTGATAGCCCGCCGCTGCGATGGCATGGAGCTTTTCGGGTAAGGTACCGGAGATCGAGACGGTGGCGATGGAACGCAACATAGAGTCCTCGGGTCATTAGCTGACTTAGTGACCTGAATATGTATCATTTGGTTCAAATGCGCCATGATTGGTTGCAAAATTGTGATCAATATGTGTATTTTTTGCATCTCAAGAAAAGGAGCCGTTATGTCCGTCGTTGCTCATGATGAAGCGCAGTCTCTGAAAGAGCGGATCTTCGCCGCCGCCATTACCGTTTTCGCCGAGCATGGACTGTCGGGCGCGCGGATGGAGCAAATCGCCACCGAAGCGCAGACTACCAAACGCATGGTGGTCTACTACTTCAAGACCAAAGAGCTGCTTTATCAGGCCGTGCTGCAGCACGTCTACGCGAGGATCCGCGAAACCGAGCAGCAGCTCGGGCTGGAAAACGTACCGCCGGTAGAGGCGCTGGTGCAGCTGGTGAAGTGGAGCGTGCGCTATCACGCCACGCACGCTGACTATATGCGGGTGATCTGTATGGAAAACATGCAGCGCGGGAAATGGCTGAAAAGTTCAGGTCAACTGAAACCGCTGAACCGCACCGCCCTGTCGATCCTGGAAGATATTCTTCAGCGCGGGCAGCAGCAAGGGGTGTTTCAGGCAGGGCTGGAAGCGCGCGATGTACATCGATTGATCAGCAGCTTTAGCTTCTACCAGGTATCAAACTTTTATACGTTCAGCAGCCTCTACCTGGACGATCCGATGCCGGCTATTGATGATGAAGCGATGGTCGCCCACCACTGCGATATTGCCGTCAAGGCGGTTATTCGCTTTGTCATTTCCTGAAGCGCGCGGGAAGCGTCCGGCGGCTAGTTTCCGGAAAGCGCATGGACCACCTTCTCCATCGCTTCCTGCGTCAGCGCGGAACGTTTGATTTTCGGGTTCGCCAGGGCGGTACGCACCACGCCGGCGATAACGATATGCTTTGGCTCCTGACCCAGGTCGCGCATCTCCAGCACGACTTTGCCCACTACGCGGCACATTTCCTGATACAGCGCCTCATCTTTGGCTGTGTTTCCCATTCTATTTCACTCTCAATTTTTCATTATCAATCAAATCATTATTGATATATTTCCTGAGTAAATCAAACCAGCTCCGCGTTTGCGCCTCAGAGACTGCTTTTCCCTGGCAAACTTGTGAATAAACCCGCGTTTCCGCCCTCTTTATCTTGTCAGGTGATGAAAAAATGTGTTGCGCATAAGCGTAGGATTAGTTTGCATTTTGTTAAGTATATAACTATAGAAATGAAACATGGTTTTCATTTTCTTTTTTGGATTTGGCAACGTATAATGCCCAACAAATTCTTATTGAATGGTTTCAGCGCATTGGATTGCATGACTAAACGCATAACACGTTGCCTCTTTTCATGGGCTGAACCGCCAGCACACATTCTTCTGCACGCTCTTTTGTTGTCACCTATCCTTAGAGCGTGGCATAGCAACTTTCGTAATACAGGTTTAACTCTGCGGCAGTGCGCCCACGGAGTCAGATTCCCCATCCCTATCCTTCACAACTTAAAGATTAAACTGTCATGAAAAAGACCAAAATTGTTTGCACCATCGGTCCGAAAACCGAATCCGAAGAGATGTTGACCAAAATGCTGGACGCTGGCATGAACGTTATGCGTCTGAACTTCTCTCACGGTGACTACGCGGAACACGGTCAGCGCATCCAGAACCTGCGCAATGTGATGAGTAAAACCGGTAAGAAAGCGGCAATCCTTCTGGATACCAAAGGTCCGGAAATCCGTACCATTAAGCTGGAAGGCGGCAACGACGTTTCTCTGAAAGCGGGCCAGACCTTTACCTTCACCACCGACAAATCCGTTGTCGGTAATAACGAAATCGTTGCGGTGACCTATGAAGGTTTCACCAGCGACCTGAGCGTCGGCAACACCGTACTGGTTGACGATGGTCTGATCGGTATGGAAGTCACCGCTATCGAAGGCAACAAAGTTGTTTGTAAAGTACTGAACAACGGCGACCTTGGCGAGAACAAAGGCGTTAACCTGCCGGGCGTGTCTATCGCTCTGCCAGCGCTGGCCGAAAAAGACAAGCAGGACCTGATCTTCGGTTGCGAACAGGGCGTTGACTTTGTTGCGGCCTCCTTTATCCGTAAGCGTTCTGACGTTGTTGAAATCCGTGAACACCTGAAAGCCCACGGCGGCGAGAAGATCCAGATCATCTCCAAAATTGAAAACCAGGAAGGCCTGAACAACTTCGACGAGATCCTCGAAGCCTCTGACGGCATCATGGTTGCGCGTGGCGACCTGGGCGTTGAAATCCCGGTTGAAGAAGTGATCTTCGCGCAGAAGATGATGATCGAAAAATGTATCCGCGCACGTAAAGTCGTTATCACCGCGACCCAGATGCTGGATTCGATGATCAAAAACCCGCGTCCGACCCGTGCGGAAGCAGGCGACGTGGCTAACGCCATCCTCGACGGCACCGACGCAGTTATGCTGTCCGGCGAATCCGCAAAAGGTAAATACCCGCTGGAAGCGGTCACCATCATGGCGACCATCTGCGAGCGTACCGACCGCGTGATGACCAGCCGTCTTGAATACAACAACGACAACCGTAAGCTGCGCATCACCGAAGCGGTTTGCCGCGGTGCGGTTGAAACGGCTGAAAAACTGGAAGCGCCGCTGATCGTTGTGGCAACCCAGGGCGGTAAATCCGCGCGCGCCGTACGTAAATACTTCCCGGATGCCACCATCCTGGCGCTGACCACCAATGAAACGACCGCGCGTCAGCTGGTGCTGAGCAAAGGCGTTGTGGCGCAGCTGGTTGAAGATATCTCTTCTACCGATGCCTTCTATATCCAGGGTAAAGAGCTGGCGCTGCAGAGCGGCCTGGCGCGTAAAGGCGACGTGGTTGTTATGGTCTCCGGCGCGTTAGTCCCGAGCGGAACCACCAATACCGCTTCCGTGCACGTGCTGTAATAATTTACAGGTTAATTAGTATTTCCTTTAAAAGCGCCTCTTCGGGGCGCTTTTTTTTATTCTGGCACTAGCCGCTATTAATAAAAATGCAAATCGGAATTTACTATTTAATGCGAGATTATCTAAGATGAATCCGATGGAAGCGCGCTGTTTTCACTCGCCTTTTTAAAGTTACGTGATGATTTCGATGCTTCTTTGAGCGAACGATCAAAAATAAGTGCATTCAGGTAAAAAAATATTCTCATCACAAAAAAGTTTGTGTAATACTTGTAACGCTACATGGAGATTAACTCAATCTAGAGGGTATTAATAATGAATCGTACTAAACTGGTACTGGGCGCGGTAATCCTGGGTTCTACTCTGCTGGCTGGTTGCTCCAGCAATGCTAAAATCGATCAGCTGTCTTCTGACGTTCAGACTCTGAACGCTAAAGTTGACCAGCTGAGCAACGACGTGAACGCAATGCGTTCCGACGTTCAGGCTGCTAAAGATGACGCAGCTCGCGCTAACCAGCGTCTGGACAACGCAGCTACTAAATACCGCAAGTAATAGTATCTGTGTAATAAAAATGGCGCACATTGTGCGCCATTTTTTTTGCCTTACCTTTTCCCGCCTACTGCACCCTTTTCGCTTCATCTACCGGCGTATTATTCTGTACCGATAGGCTCGACGCGGTGCTTCCGCTAGCCGATACCACCACCGGATATCCTGCCCGCCGGGTCAGCGCGCGTTTAAGCTGCGCCTCATCAACCGCTTTATCCCCCGAGAATTGATGAAACTCCGCAGGAAGCGTATAGGCCATGGTCTGCGCATTGCTGGCCTCATCCGGCGTCAACGGGCGATGAACTTCAACATAGCGCTTACCGTCCGGCTCCACGGCGAACTTGACCGGCTGGTTGATAATCCGTACCGGCGTCCCGCTTTTCACCTGATTGAATAAAGACTGGATATCCGCCGCGTTCATGCGCATACAGCCGGAGCTGACGCGCAGACCCACGCTGTCCGGCGCGCTGGTGCCATGAATCAGATATTCACCGTTACCGTATGCCAGGCGGAGCGCATAGCGGCCTAGCGGGTTATTCGGCCCTGCGGGCACGACCGGCGGCAGTTTAATCCCCTTCTCCAGCGAACGGGCGCGGATGCCCGCCGTCGGCGTCCAGGTGGGGTTCGGGATTTTCTGCCCTATGCGGGTCGTCATCTCCGGCGTCTCCAGCCCCTGCTGACCAATCCCCAGGGGATAGACCTGCACCTGATTGACGCCCGGCGGGAAGTAGTACAGACGCAGCTCGGCCAGGTTGACGACGATGCCCTCACGCGGCACGTCCGGCAGCAGCATCTGCGAAGGTATCAGCACCTGAGTACCCGGTTTAGGCTGCACCGGCGCAATGGTATCGTTCGCTTCAAGGATCAGCATCGCCGCCGTATCAAAACGACGGGCAATCGCCTGCAGGTTGCGGTCACCCTCCTGTACCGTCCAGAACTGGTTCTCACCAATCAGACGACTGTTGGCAGGAGGAAGGGGATAATCAACGGCCCAGGCGGCGTGGGACGCGCTGAGGGCGCTCAGAAGGGCAATGGTGATAAGAGAAGCGCGTTTCATACTGAGATTCCTTCTTTCGCTGATAAAACGCCAGGCCTGTTATGCACGACGGGAGGCGAGCCTCCCGTCGTGCATAACAGAATGAAATCTACTGTTTTATTCTAGCTAAGATTTGCTGCTTTCGCGCGAATTGCGCGGATCATGGCTTCCAGTCCTTGCGAACGCGAGGGGGTAAGGTGCTGCGTCAGGGCCATTTTTTCAAACCACGGACGCACGTCAAACGCGGTGATATCTTTGGCCGTCATCTGGTCATAGAGGATAAACACCACAGCGATAAGGCCTTTGACGATGGCCGCATCGCTGTCGCCGCGAAGCGCAATCGCGCCGCTCTGCTCCTGCGTCATCACGATCCACACCTGGCTCTGGCAGCCCTGAATGATGTTCTGCGCGGTGTGTTCCTCCGGGCTCAGCGGCGCCAGGCGCTGACCCAGTTCAATAATATAGAGATACTTCTCTTCCCAGTTCGCACAACGGCTAAAGTTGCGCAGCAGTTTGTCTCTGTCCGGTAACGCCGCCATAGTTGCTTCCTTTAGCTTAATAATTTGTGGATCCGCTGTAGCCCCGCTACCAGTCGGTCCACCTCCTCCGTCGTATTGTACATTGCCAGCGATGCCCGACACATGGCCGGCACGCCGTAGAACGCCATCAGCGGCATGGCGCAGTGGTGCCCGGTCCGCACCGCAATACCATAGTTATCGAGGAAGCTGCCGACATCATAAGCATGATGTTTGCCGAGATTAAAGGCGATCGCTCCCAGGCGATCTTGCGGGCCGTAAAGGGTTAAATCCGCCACGTTCTCCAGCGCCTGCAGCGCGTAGCGCATCAGGGTCTGTTCATATTCCGCGATGTGCGTCAGCCCCAGCGCGCTGACGTAATCCAGCGCCGCGCCCAGCCCGATGATGCCGCCGGTATTCGGCGTTCCCGCCTCGAAGCGCCACGGCGCTTTTGCCCAGGTCGTGCCTTCCGTCAGGCTGACCGTGGCGATCATCGACCCGCCCCCTTCCCACGGCGCCATCTCCTGCAAAATGTCCTGCTTGACGTAGAGCACGCCGATGCCGGTGGGACCGTACAGCTTGTGGGCGGAGAAGGCGTAAAAGTCGCACTCCAGCGCCTGCACGTCCACAGGATGGTGCATCACCGCCTGCGCGCCGTCCACCAGCACTTTGGCGCCGTGCTGATGGGCCAACGCCGTCAGAGCGGCGATGGGATTTTCGGTTCCCAGCACGTTCGATACCTGGGTAATGGCCAGCAGGCGGGTACGCTCGTCAAACAGGCCGGGGATCGCATCCAGCTGCAGCGTACCGTCCTGATTCAGCGGGATCACCCGCAGCTGCGCCCCCACTCTGGCGCACAGCATCTGCCACGGCACGATATTGGCGTGATGCTCCATCGCGCTGACGATGATGTTGTCGCCCGCGCCGACGTTGGCGTTTCCCCAGCTGTTCGCCACGAGGTTAATGCCTTCCGTGGTGCCGCGAACAAACACCAGTTCCTCCGCCGAGCGGGCGTTGAGGAACGTCGCCGCCCGCTGGCGCACCTGCTCCATGCTCGCCGTAGCTTCCGCGCTGAGGGTATGAATGCCGCGATGCACCGCCGCATAGCCGTGGCGGTAAAATTCCGCCTCGGCGTTAATCACCGCCTCCGGCTTCTGCGCGCTGGCGGCGCTGTCGAGGTAGGCCAGCGGCTGGCCATTAACCTCGCGATTGAGAAGCGGGAAATCCGCGCGCACGCGTTCCACAGAAAATGTCATGCCTTACCTCCCGGCAAACGCTGGCCTATACGCGCCAGTATCTGCTGCCTGAGCGCCTCATCGTCGATCGCTTCCGTGAGCTCCGCGGCAAAGGCGTAAAGAATCATCTGCTGCGCCGCCTGCTGCGTAATGCCGCGCGAGCGCAGATAAAACAGCTGTTCGTCATCAATACGCCCGATGGTCGCCCCGTGGCTGCACTTCACGTCGTCAGCGTAAATCTCCAGCTGCGGCTTGGTATCCACTTCGGATAAGCGGCCCAGCAGCAGGTTGTTGTTAGTCATCTGGCCGTCGGTTTTGATCGCATGCTGCGCGACGTTAATCAGGCCATTAAACACCGCCCGCCCTTTATCGTTGACGATGGTTTTATGCAGCTGGCGGCTGTTACAGTACCCGACCTGATGATCGAGCCAGGTGCGACTGTCGCAGACTTCGCCGTTGACCGGCATCGCCAGCGAGTTAATCCGCAGGGTGCTGTTTTCCCCCTTCAACTGCGTGCTGGTGTGGTGGCGCAGCACCGAACTACCGAGCAGAAAACTGCTGCTGAAAGCGGAGGCGTCGCGCCCGAGCGCCAGGTCGTTATGGGCAAAGTGGTAGCTTTGCGCGTTCTCAAACGCCAGCTTGATATGCTGCAGGTGGGCGTTATCCGCCACGGTCATCGTCAGCCTTGCGCCGGTAAAGTGGCGCTCATCGTTAAGGCTCAGATAGTGTTCGATGATGGTCGCCTGCGCGCCGCTCTCCAGCGCCAGATGGTGGCGATAGTGGGCGGTGTTCATTTCATCGCTCGCCAGCCCGCGCGTCAGGTGCATAATCAGCAGCGGTTTATCCGGGCGCTGGTTGCGCCTGACCCGGATATGGGTAACGGTGGTCGCCAGGCTTTCGGTCAAATGCAGAAACACTTCGGGCTGAACGGCGTCAGGCAGCTGCTGACGCTCATTATCCACCTGCACGTCATAGCCGCTGGCGGCCAGATCGTCGCTCAGGCTAGCGCTAAACTGGCCGTCGACAAACACCAGCCGCCATGCCTCTACCGTTAACGCCAGTTCGTCGCGCCGGGCCGCCGTCAGCGTCTGCGGCTGAGCGGCGACAAAGGTCTGATTCAGTAGCGCGTCCAGCGGGGTATATTTCCAGTTTTCGTGTTTACGCGTTGGCAACCCCAGGCGCAGCAGCTGCTGCAGGTGCTGATGCGCCTGCGGGCTGCGCTGCCCGCTTTGGGACTCAAACAGATGGTGCCACTGCTGCAGCGCGTTACTGCTGTTCGGTAAGCCAGCCATAGCCCTGCTCCTCCAGTTGTTTGACCAGAGTAAAATCGCCGGATTTGACGATTCGCCCCTGGTACAGCACGTGGACGTAATCCGGCTTGATATAATCGAGAATGCGCTGATAGTGGGTGACGATAATAAAAGAGCGCTTGCCGTCGCGCAGGGAGTTGACGCCGTCAGAGACAATCTTCAGCGCGTCGATATCCAGCCCGGAATCGGACTCGTCCAGGATGCACAGCTCCGGTTCCAGCACCGCCATCTGCAGGATATCGTTGCGCTTTTTCTCGCCGCCGGAGAAGCCGACGTTAACCGAGCGGGTCAGCAGATCCTCCGGCATCTTCAGCAGCTTTATTTTGTCTTCCATCAGGTCCTGGAAGTCAAAACGGTCAAGCTGCTCCTGGCCACGATAGCTGCGCACGGCGTTGAGCGCGGTTTGCAGGAAAAACTGATTGCTGACGCCGGGAATTTCCACCGGATACTGGAAGGCCATGAAGATGCCTTCACCGGCGCGTTCTTCAGGGGAGAGTTCCAGTAAATCTTTGCCTTTAAACGCCACGCTGCCGCCGGTCACTTCATAGTCTTCACGCCCGGCCAGCGTAGCGGAGAGCGTACTTTTCCCGGAGCCGTTCGGGCCCATAATGGCGTGCACTTCGCCGGGGCGAACCTCCAGATCCAGCCCGCGCAGGATCGCTTTGTCTTCAACGGCGACCTGCAAATTTTTTATACTTAACATCTTATTTCCTTTGTTATCAGCCGACGCTGTGTTCAAGGCTAATCGCCAGTAATTTTTGCGCTTCTACGGCAAACTCCAGCGGCAGCTCTGAGAAGACGTCTTTACAGAAACCGTTGACGATCATCGAAATCGCATCGTCTTCGCTGATTCCGCGCTGCAGGCAGTAGAACAGCTGATCTTCGCCGATACGGGAGGTGGTCGCTTCGTGCTCCAGCTGCGCGCTATTGTTGCGGCATTCCACGTACGGGAAGGTATGCGCCCCGCTGTCCGGGCCAATCAGCATGGAGTCACACTGGGTGAAGTTGCGCGCGTTGGTCGCCGTCGGCATGATTTTGACCAGACCGCGATAGCTGTTCTGGCTGTGGCCGGCGGAAATGCCCTTCGAGATAATCGTCGAACGGGTGTTTTTGCCGATATGGATCATCTTGGTGCCGGTGTCCGCCTGCTGATGGCCGCTGGTCAGCGCCACCGAGAAGAACTCGCCGATGGAGTTATCCCCGCGCAGAATGCAGCTCGGATACTTCCAGGTGATCGCCGAGCCGGTTTCCGACTGGGTCCACGACATTTTGCTGTTCTCGCCTTCGCACAGGGCGCGCTTGGTGACGAAGTTGAGGATCCCGCCGGTATTGTTGTCGCCGGGGAACCAGTTTTGCACCGTGGAGTACTTCACCTCGGCGTCTTTATGAATAATCACCTCGACCACCGCCGCGTGCAGCTGGTAGCTATCGCGTACCGGCGCCGAACAGCCTTCGATATAGCTCACGTAGCTGCCTTCGTCGGCGACCAGAATGGTGCGTTCGAACTGGCCGGTTTTTTCCGCGTTGATGCGGAAATAGGTCGACAGTTCCATCGGGCAGCGTACGCCTTTGGGCACATAGATAAAGGTGCCGTCGGACGCCACCGCCGCGTTGAGGGCGGCAAAGAAGTTGTCGTTGCCCGGCACCACGGTGCCGAGGTATTTCTTCACCAGTTCCGGGTGATCGTGGATCGCTTCGCCGAAGGAACAGAAAATAATCCCCTGTTCCGCCAGCTTTTCGCGATAGGTGGTCGCCACCGAAACCGAGTCAAAAATGGCGTCGACGGCCACTTCCCGTCCTTCCCGCACCGGCACGCCGAGAAGGTTAAACGCCTCTTCGACTTCGCTGGTCAGAAACGCGCTGGACCCCGTTTGCTGCAGCGCGCCGGGCTCAGAGGCGCAGGCGTCATCGCAGTTGCCGCAGGAGGGCGCTGAATAATAGCTGTAATCCTGATAGTTCAGCTTGTCGTAGTGCGCCTTCAGCCAGTGCGGCTCTTCCATCGCCTGCCAGGCCTTAAACGCGTTCAGACGAAACTCCAGCATCCATTCTGGCTCATTGCGGCGCGCAGAAATCGCCCTGACCACCTCTTCATTTATGCCTTTCGCCAGCTCATCGGTCCGTAGCTGAGTGAAAAAGCCCTCTTTATAGTTGAGTGGCCCGCCGCTCCAGGTTTTGACATCGTCAGTTGCTTCAGTATTACGAGACATAGTTACTCCGCCTGAACGCCAAAACTTTCGCCGCAGCCGCATTCGTGCTGGGCTTTAGGGTTATGAAATTTGAAGATTTGATTTAAGCCTTCGCGAACGTAATCGAGCTCGGTGCCGTCGATAAACGGCATCGCCTGCAGCGGCGCCCACAGCTTCGCGCCATCGCGCTCAAATAACAGATCGTCTTTCGCCGGTTCAGCAATTAGCTCAAGAACGTAGCCAAAACCGGCGCAGCCGCTGGTTTTAACGCCAAGCCGCAGCCCCTGCATATCCGGCTGTTTGCGGACCAGATCGCGAATATGGGCGGCGGCGGCTGGGGTCATGACCAGCCCACGCCAGCTAAAATCTTCGGGATTGAAAGTTCCTGCATGTGAATTCATCGCTCTACCTCATAGGTTGACGCCATCGGGCCATATCGCTATGTTAGTGATAATGATTATCACTTCAACCCATCCAGAGAAGGGGTATTTCCCCATTCAGTGCTTTTTATAAGCATAGACCCTGACAGAAGAGATATCGGAGATGGAATAAATTGTTCAATGCATTGATTAATAATGCATTTCAGTGACAGAAAGGCAGAAATTGCAGGAAAGTTAAAATATGCATCGGAAATACCTATTTTTGAGATAGCGAATTTGCGTTGCACAGAACCCGCCGTGAAAGCAAAAGAGTGACCATCACGTACTGCGGGTAAAGGGAGGCATAGCGGAGATTATCTTTCGCGGTGCTAAGGCAAAACAGGCCGCAATAGCCACGGAAATTAAAAGGCAGCGCCATGGCGGCGATCAAGGCGCTACCGCGTATCGCTAAACGGATGCCCGTTTAATTGTACTGCAGCGTCATGACCACAACGGCACTCACGCTTCCGGGCGTCGCCCCGCCTGACACCGATTTTACCGAGGCCTGCATAGCCAGGGTTGCGGTTCTGTCAGCCGCGATATTGTGGGTGATGCTGGAACCCGTTCCCTTTAGCGCGCCGCTGCCCGCTTCACTCATCGCTACCGCCACGTTGGTTGCCGTACCGCTATTCAGATAATAGTCAGGACCGGCAAGCGGATCGGGAGTGCCGGTGAAGGAGGCCGTTACGCTGCGCGTTCCCGCCGGACAGTTGGTAAACAGCAAATTAAAGGCCACAGGGTCGGAGGATGACCCGGGCGTGGCCATGTTGGTTGCCTGAATATCGCCCAGATTGACATCGAGGTTGCTGTTTCCCCCATTGAATATACAGGGCGAGGCGACAATATTTCCCGTCACCCCCATCGTTACGCTGTCGGCAGAAAAAACGTTCCAGCACAGCAACGTCAGAATAAGCAATTTTTTATGGCGTATTTTCATTTTTTCACCCGTTACTGGTACGTCAAATTAAGCGTGGCGGTCGCATTTGCCGAGCCGGACTCAACGGAAGTTAAGGTCTGATAATAACGGGCCGTCAGCGGCAGCGTTTCTTGCCCGCCCGATGACCGTTTTAATAACAGCGGGCTATTGATGGACAGCGGCGCGCCATTATATAAAAGCTGCACGCCGACGCCTTTTGCCGTCCCGGCGCTGCCCTGCCCCGTTAATGCCATTACGCTGGGGTTGGCGCTATCGGGATTTTGTACGCCGCTCAGCGAAACGGTGATATTGGTGCCGGCGCTGCAGCTTAACCCCAGATTTTGCGTATTCTGCGCGCCAGCGGGCGTGGTGCCTACCGTCGAGCCGAACGTTGAAGCGGGAATATCGCCAATGATGAAGTTCAACTGAGGCGTAGTGATACTGCAGGCCAGGGCGTTGATTGTCCCATCGGTCAGCGTTGCGGTCAGGCCATCACGGTAGACGCCGTCGCTGCCCTGGAGCGTCACCACCCCGATCGTTCCCGGCGTTAATGCGCCTGATGATACCTGCCCGGTCACCACCAGCTGTATGTTACCGCCGTACCAGTCGACATAAGAGGTCTGTGCGTTATAGGAGAATGTATTACTCGGATTTTCAAAATAAGCGTTTGATGAAAAACGAATACCAATACCGCTAATATTAGTGTTGTAAACGTGATTACCGTAGCTGCTCAGCGTCGCATTATTATATCGCATGCTGAAACCCAGCATGAGTGGGTTAGTACAGCCGGAAAGGTAAGAGCCCGTATATGTCCCGCCCCCCGAAAAAATAACGGTCCCGACCGGCGCATCACGCGGTACGGTAATCGTTCCCACGGATAGAGTGGAGATCTGCGGGGTAATGGTGGTGCAGGTTCCGGCACGCGCGCTATTCCATCCGGCTATCAAGCCGAGCAAAATAACAGAGTAAATCAATCTCATGTTTAACGTTCCTGGTGGCAACTGGCGCTAACTTCTGTTATTCCAGCGTAGGTTGATTGTTTCGGCAGGCTGAAATCAGCACGGCACTGTTGGCTGGACTGGCGGCCCCACGTGACGAAGATCGCCCCCTGCTCGCGCATTCCGCTTAAAAAAACCTGGCCGCGATCGCCAACGATAAAGCTGCTCTTATTATCATCCGCAAGCGTCACCACCGCCCCGAACGGCACGAAGCGGTTATTGTCGGTTAAGGTCATCAGGACCCTGCGCCCCACTTTGGAAAGATAATCGGCGCGCACCACCGCGCCTCGCGTCGGGGTAACCGTGTCGGTGTTTATCTCCAGCTCTACATCCTCAGGCATATTTTGCGGATCGAGCGTCAGGTCGTTTTTTCGATAGACGGAAATATTGCTGACTACCGTATATCCCCGGTAGTCCGTGCGCGCGCCGGGTTGGTTGCGAATATTCACGCCGTGTGCGCCGGGGGCTTTTATCAGGGCATTGGTTTCACCGAGCGGTTGGGAAAGCGTGATACCATCGGCGTGGGCGATAACGCCCCCCTGCAGACCATAATTAAGCCGCTCGCTGTTTTTGTCGTAGCTATACCCCGCCGTCACTTCGCCGTACGTCCCTTTATAGTCACCGTTCATATTGCCGGTGTAACCCACGCCATCCGTACCGTAACCCTGCTGGACGTTCCAGTTCAGCGAGTTGTTCTCCAGCGCGACCCCGTTCATGCCGATATTATGCGTCGTTCCACCATTCTTGCTGGCGTTCATGCCATAGCTGGCCCACGTTTGCGGGAGGAATTTATCCAACGGTACGCTGACGTTAAACGCCAGCAGCTGGTCGTGGGCGCTGTTATTCGCGCTGTCGTTTGACGTCGCGCTGCCATTTTTGCTGTATGTCCAGGTCAGGCCGTAGCTGATATTGCGCCAGTAGTTGTTGTATCCGACGCTCCACGAAGCCATCGACCTGGCGGAGTTCCAGTAATCTTCCCTCGCCGCGCTGAGGGTTAGCGATCCCAGTTCGCGGCTCAGCGTCTGGCTCATCGTCAGCTCCGCGCGGTTACGCCTGCGGTCCTGCAGCGCGCTGCTGTCTCCATATGAGTCCAGAACTTCCTGCATCCCGTAATAGTCGCTGGTGGAATAGCGGTATCCCGCAATGGAAAAGTTGGTCCCGGTATCGATGAAGTTTTTGCTGTATCGCGCTCGCCAGGATTGGCCGCGCGATTTATCCGTTTTATCCGGCGTTGACCAGGCCTGCGTGATATCCGTGGAGATTGCGCCTAACGCCCCCATATTTTTACCCACACCGAATGCCAACGACTGATATTTGCTTGACTCCTGCAGGCCGCCATAGAGGGTAAAGCCATGCTGCAGGCCATAAATTGCCGTTGCCTGCCCGAAAGGGGTTTTATCCACGCTGCTGTTATATGAACGATACTGCCCGCCGGTGATGGCGTATTTGAACCGGCCTTCCCGCTGCAGTACAGGCAGCGAGGCGTAGGGCAGCGTGAAGTGCTGTTCGCTGCCATCGGCTTCTTTAATCGTCACGTCGAGATCGCCTGCCCCACCGGTAGGATACATATCCGTAATTTCAAAGGCGCCCGGCGCAACGTAGCTTTGGTAGATCTGGTAGCCGTTCTGGCGCACCACGACCTGCGCATTGGTTCGGGCGATGCCACGTACCACGGGCGCATAGCCCTTAAGAGAATCCGGCAGCATGTCGTCATCGGATGCCAGCTGGCCGCCGCGAAACGGCATACTGTCGAACACGTCGGCAGGCGCGGAGCTGTCGCCAACGGTAAGCTGGGCTTTCAGCGGAATAATGGCCCGCTGCGCGTAGGTATAAACGGTATCCCATTTATCCTGGCCGGAGGACTCTCGTGACCAGGTGGTATAGTTGCGAAAACGCCACGGCCCGATATTGATCCCCGGACGCAGGTTCGCATACTGGCTGTCGCTTCTGCCGCCCTGGCCCGTTTTCGCCCGAGTGCTCGCTCCGCTCAGGCTGTAATTGAGCAATGCCGCAGTAATCCCCTCATCCCACATTTCCGGCGGTACATAGCCCCTGGCCGGCAGGTCGATCGCCGCCTGGGGAATACTGATAACCAGCCGCTGGGCGCCAAACTGAAAATCAGCGCTGGCTTGCGGAATAGCCTGGAGATTGGCGCAATCACTATTTTCTACCGACAGCTGGGGAAAAAGTTCGGTTTTCACTCCCCACTGTTTTAATTGTTCCACGCTCAGACAGGGCTGCAATACCTCATTACCGCCCCCGGTCTTTGCCATCGAAAAAGGAATATCCCGGGTGTCCATTAACTGGTCATCAAGAATAATATCCACATGGTATGTTCCCGGCGCCTGAGAGCCCGATTCAAAAGCCGATAAATCCGCTTTGCCCACGCCGGGATTATCCAGCTCTACCAGGGCCGTATTAAACGAATCACTGGCATACAGTTCCGGAGAGAAACCGGTCAACACTATGGCGATAAGCGTAGCCAGACGAGCAGGTCGCAACTTATTATTTTTTATTGTCATCGCTATTACCTATTTAACGCTGGGCTTGCCATTTGTTCAGGGATTACAAACTGGCTTGATGTGACGGACCGGGGCTGCCGTAGTCATTAATAACTTTAAATGTCAGGGCATTGCCGGAGGCCCCGTCCGGCAAGCGGAACCGGGTGGTCGAACCCGGCATGACGTAGGTCACCTGGGCAAGCATTTTTCCGCCCACGGTAATTTCATTGAAATTAATGACGTAAGGCGTTGGGTTATTAACCTGAAGTTCATTGCCGCTTCTTTGCCAGGTGAGTTTATTTGCCTGTTCCTCCGGCGTTGAGGCGCGAAGCGTAACGGGACGATAAATCAGTTTGATACGCGTTTTTACGGCAATTTGCAGGGAGTTCATCTGCTTTGATGCCGAGGGAATCGCTTTAATATTTATCCAGAATAAACTTTCTTTGGCCTGAGGCAGTGAACCTGTCGCGACAATTCGCTCAATATTTTTTTGTCCGCTATCGAGGCGATACATCGGTGGCGTAATAATAAAAGGCGCTTTACCAGAACCACCTTCCTGCTCATCTATCCATGACTGAATTAAATAAGGCGTCGCATCAGGATTATTAACGCTGATTGACGCTTCTTTTTTTGCACCATCGAAAATGATCCGCGTGCCGCCAATAATTACCCCGGCAGTGGCGGTTGCCTGCACCAGCGTTAACATTGTTATCGCCAGGCCAATTGTTCTGATAAAACGCATTTAATACCTCTTAAAACAAAGGGGCCGGGCCGGCCCCCTACTGATTACTGCAGAAACTTAGTTGTAAACCACTGAGAAGTTCGCGACCGAGTTAGCTGGGCCGGCAACCACCGTCGCAGTGGTCGACACATACTGAGCATAGAAATTCAGCGTATTATCAGCGGTGCTGGTGAGCGGGTAGGAGTAACCGTTGCTGCCGTGCAGAGGCAGATCGGCTTTATCCGCCGTCATCAGATTAATCGCGACACCGGAGGCTGCGCCAGCGACCGACGAGTCAATAGCCAGCAGGCTGGAGTTACTTAAATCAGGCGTGCCATCAAAGCGGACTTTGGCATTGTTAACCGTCACCGGACAGTTCTTCAAAATAATATCGAATTTCGTCGCGGCGGTTCTCGAACCGGCTACCGGAAATTCAGTTTTATAATAATCGCCCAAAACAACCACCTGGTCCTTTGACGCGACATCGATGTCGCAGGCGGCATCCAAAATATTGCCATTAAAATTAACGGTACCCGCTGCTGCGAAAGCCTGAGTCATTGATAATGCAGAACCTGCTGCAAGTATCGCAATAACAATTTTCTTTTTCATAACGACATATCCTGTTTTACTTTATGTACATTCAGGCAAAACACTTAATGAGCGTATCTTGCCATTGCTTTAATATATTGCCGGGACCCAATGGTATATAGATCACCACTGTTTCATTTTATTAAAACCGGATTACCCCTGCCGACGTGACAAAATTTATACAACAATTTTTCGGCGCACAATCTATTTCGCGGTCTAAATGTAGACTCGAAATTAACAAAAATAAAACATTCAAATTAAGAAATTACTTAATCACACTGACCCCGGTCTACTTTTGGACTGGCGAGATAAAATCAATAAAATCAACTAATTATAACCATAATCCACCCGAGTCTATTATTAGACCCGGCGCCAATATTCCCTGAGATGCTGTTTTTTAAGATAATTCCCAACATCGATCAAAAAACGATCGCATAAGTTAGTGAGGTATCTTATGAACACGAGAATTATTCCTGAATTCGGCAACGAGCCAGCGGAAGTACTTGAGATAAAACCCTTTAAGCACATTGAGAAATTAATTGATAATGTCCTGCCGTACGCCGAGAGACGAATAGTCTCGAAAGGGGAGATCGTCCATTATTACGATAATAACGTTCGTCAGTGTTTTTTACTTATCCAGGGCAGCGTCGCGCTGCATCGTCGCGGAGACGGGATTGTTTTAAATTCTGAGTCATCGCCATTTCTTCTCGGCGTGTGTAGCCAGTTTTCCTCTGAACGACTTTACGTCAGGGTACTGGAAACATCGGAAATTGCGGCCGTTTCGCTGGAAACGTTTAATCGCGTAGTGGCGCAACAGAACTTATGGGAGCATTTTTCAAAGCTGCTGATCTATACCGCATCAAGAGTTTATGAGCACTGCGCGCAAATATCGCAAATGTCAGCCTATGACATCATCCGTTTTCAACTTGTTGAATTAATGCAAGAGCCCGAAGCTATCCGGCAAAGTATCACCGCGGCGGCCTATATCAAAAGTCGAACCTATCTTTCCCGCAGCGGCGTTATGCGCATCCTCGCAGAGCTACGAACGGGTAAATACATTACCATGGAGCGCGGAGTGCTGATTGACATCCACCACCTGCCGCGAAAGTATTGATTGCTCATGTATCTTCGGAGTGGCAAGAGATACGCGCGAGGTTATAATAAGTCCGATCTCCTTCAGGATTTTCTGACTATGCCATCTGCAAATCAACCCTTCCGCGGCTCCCCTTACGCACAGGAATTTATTTCTCATTTGCAGCCCTACTGCACGACGTACCGAACGGGCCGCGGCGAGCAGTTTGATCTTCAGGTTAACGGTCAGGGGATGTGTTATCTCCTTCTGGAGGGGACGATAGCGATATACCGAAGAAGTGACAATATGATGCTTTCCACGGCGCTCAGTCCCGCCCTTTTCGGCCTCGCTAACCTGACGGACATTTACTTTGATGACTATTTTAAAACCGTCACGCCGTGCCAGATTGGCGTACTCACAACCCGTCGCGTCGAGGAAATCATTAGAGAGAAGGCGCTATGGGGACTGCTCTCTAAACAGCTGATGTTTGTCTATAACCGCCTCTATCATAACGTTATGCCCCAGGGCACGCCAACGGCGTACGAGATGATTCGCCAGCAGCTGATCAAGCTCATGGAGGAAGAGGAGGGTTATCGCTACAGCGTGACGGCTGAAAGATATATCAGAGAGAAAACCCGGCTTTCCCGCAGCGGCGTAATGCGCATTCTGGCGGCGCTGAAAACCGGTGGTTTTATCGAAATGGAAGAGGGGAAACTCATAAAAATCAACAAACTTCCTGCTAAGTACTGATTATGCGGATTGGGCGTTCGGCCCTCTCGCGATCCGGCCTGCGCGCCGAAATGCATTCATGCAACAAATTCTATTCGTTTTCATTATAAGTATTGTCATTTCACAGAAATAAAGATTTATTCACTGCTGACTGGCTCATGTAGAATGCGCTGCTAAATTTCCTTCATCTTTTACGCAATGTCGCCCTGGCGACCGTTCGGGAACCTGTGTAGTACTGAATTATGGATATAGAAACAGATGTCATGTCGATGTGTATGGTCGTGTTGTTAATTATTAGCGTGTTGCTCGATTAACCTCTTCCCCCCCGTAAAATCAGTACGCCTCGCCGTCGCCGGACAGGCCAGTCTATTCGCTACGTATCCGATCCAAATCGAAATCGTACCGTTCCCCCGCGCGGCCTGACCTGCCAGCGTATTCCGGGATAAGCGTTCAGAGAGGGGATATTGCCCTGTCGGACATGGTGCGAATATTAAAAAGGCTGCCAACGATGGTGGCAGCCTCTTCACTTTATGGCGTTACTGATACGAAGAGCGAATTAGCTCTTGATCTTCCTGTAGATAAACAGGACAACCAGCGCACCAATCACCGCCACGACAAAGCTGCCGAAATTAAAACCATCTACACGGCCAAAGCCGAAGAAAGTACTAATCCAACCCCCGACAACTGCACCGATGACACCCAGAATTACGGTAACGATAAATCCGCCGCCGTCTTTCCCCGGCATAATCCACTTGGCTAAAATACCGGCAATAAGCCCAAAAATGATCCATGAAATGATACCCATAGCTAACTCCGTCCTCTTGTTACCTTGTAAATCTCTGGTATAGAAAGATTAGCATAAATATTAATGATGTTTCATAAAATTATATTTAGCATACATAGACTTGTCAGCACGGGGATAATGGTCTACGCCCTGAACGCGTACGGACAAATAATCAGCAAGCGGAAGTATCGCGTCGCGGATAATTAAAACCTCGGGAGAGACAGCGATAAGCCAGGATTTTTCTTATTAAAAGTGAAACTGAAAGCGGAATACAAAGGCAGCAAGGGGGACATTTCCCCCTTGCTAACTTAGATGACTGCGGTTGTCAGCCGCGACGAACAGCAAAGGCGCCCTTGTTCATCAGAGATGTCGATTTGCCACACCTGATGACGGGAGCCGACGTGCAGCGCGCGGCACACGCCGCGAACCCTCCCGCTGCGCACCGAACGGATATGGTTGGCATTGACCTCCAGCCCCACCACCTTCTGCTCGCCTTCGCTGCACAGATAGCCGGCCACCGAGCCTAAGGTTTCCGCTAATACCACCGACGCGCCGCCGTGCAGCAGCCCAAACGGCTGATGGGTGCGGCTATCTACCGGCATGGTGGCCTCGATGGCGTCATCGGTAAGGGCCTCGAAGCGAATATCCAGCAGGCCGACCATATTCCCGTCGCCCATGGCGTTCAGCTGTTCCAGGGTGCTCTGACGTTTCCAAATCATCCCATAATCTCCAGTAGCGCCTGCAGCGGATGGCGTACGCCGCTGCCTTCAATACGCTTCACCTGGCTACGACAGGAGTAGCCGGTGACCAGACAACGATTACGCGGCAGGCGCTGCATCGCCTGCTGCCAGGAGAGCGCGTAGATAGCCAGCGAGTTGGCGTGGTTCTTCACTTCATGACCGTAGGTACCGGCCATGCCGCAGCAGCCCACGTTAACGTTTTCCAGCTTCGCGCCAAAACGCGCGAAGATATCCGCCCACTGTTTGGTGGAAGCGGGAAGCGCCGTGACCTCGGTACAGTGGCCAAACAGATACCACGACTCGCCGCCCTGCTCCTGCGCAGCGGTTGCCGACAGCGCCTGCGGCAGCCACTCATGCACCAGCATCACGCGGAAATCGCCGCGCTTGTCGCCGAGCATCTGGTTGTATTCATCGCGATAGCAGAGCACCAGCGCCGGATCGACCCCCACCATCGGCATGCCGAGCTGGGCCACCCGGTTCAGGAAATCGGCGGTTTTCTGCGCGGTGCGCGCGAATCGCGTCAGGAAGCCCTTAATATGCTGGGCTTTACCGTTTGGCGAAAACGGCAGCAGCACCGGCTGGTAGCCTAGCTTTTCGACCAGTTGAACAAAATCGGCAACCACCTGCGCATCGTAATAGCTGGTAAACGGATCCTGAACCACCAGCACCCTTTTCGCTTTCTGCTCTGCGCTCAGCGCTTCCAGCTGCTCCAGCGTGGTATTCGCCGAACGATGACCGACCATCTGCTGCTTCAGCGACGGGACGGAGAGCAGCGGGAGATCGACCATACCGATATGCTTTTCCGATAGCTTGCGCATCCACGGCTGATTAATAAAGAAGTTGAACGTCTTCGGCGCATGCGCCATCAGCGGCGCGTAGGATTCAACCGCCGCCACCAGATGATCTCGGACCGGCCGCAGGTAGCGGCTGTGGTAAAGCTGGAGGAAACGCGACCGGAACTCCGGAACGTCGATCTTAATCGGGCACTGGGTCGAGCAGGCTTTACAGGCCAGACAGCCGGACATCGCCTCCTTGACCTCATGCGAGAAATCGTACTCTCCCTTACGCGCGTGCCAGCTATTGCGGGTGCGCTCCACCAGGGTACGCAGGCTGGCGCGTTTTTCCGGCAGATCTTTTTCCAGCTGATTGGGGTCGACGCCGCGATCCGCCAGCAGGCGCAGCCATTCTCGCACCAGCGTGGCCCGCCCCTTCGGCGAGTGAATACGGTGGTTGCTGACCTTCATCGACGGACACATCGGGCTTTTGGCATCAAAGTTGAAGCACAGACCGTTGCCATTACACTCCATCGCGCCGCGCCACGAGCTGCGCACGGCAATGGGGATCTGCCGATCGAAGGTCCCGCGCTTAACCGCATCCACCTTCATCATCGGCGCATCCACGCCTTCCGGCGGGCATATTTTACCGGGGTTCAGACGGTTATCCGGGTCAAACGCGGCTTTAATCTTGCGCAGCTCGCCAAACAGTTCTGCCCCAAAGAACGCCGGGCTATATTCGGCGCGGAAGCCTTTCCCGTGTTCCCCCCACAGAAGGCCGCCATACTTGGCGGTTAAGGCTACGACGTCATCGGAGATGCGCTTCATCAGCATCTCTTGCTGCGGATCGCACATATCCAGCGCCGGCCGCACGTGCAGCACGCCGGCATCCACATGGCCAAACATGCCGTAGCTCAGGCCATGACCGTCAAGCAGCGCGCGAAATTCCACAATATAGTCGGCCAGATGCTCCGGCGGCACGCAGGTATCTTCGGCAAAGGGTATCGGTTTAGCGGCCCCTTTGGCATTCCCCAGCAGGCCGACGGCTTTTTTCCGCATCGCGTAGATGCGCTCAACGCCGTCCAGATCGTGGCAAACCTGCCAGCCGATAACGCCCGCTTCGCCGCGCGCCATCAGCTCATCCAGGCGCTGGCACAGGGTTGTCACCTGGCCGTCGATCAGTTCGGCGTCATCACCGGCGAACTCAACGATATTCAGCCCCAGCATCTCTTTATCCGCAACGTCGGTAATGAGCTCGCTGACCGAATGCCAGACAATATCTTCCCGCGCCAGATTCAGCACTTTTGAGTCGACGGTTTCGACCGACAGCGCCTTCGCTTCGACCATAAACGGCGCGTTGCGCAGCGCGGAGTTAAAGGAATCGTACTTAACGTTAACCAGGCGGCGTACTTTCGGTAAGCGGGTAATATCCAGCCGCGCTTCGGTAATAAACGCCAGCGTCCCTTCTGAACCGGTCAGTATGCGGGTCAGATCGAATTCGCTCATCTCGTCATTAAAGACGTGGCGTAAATCGTAGCCCGTCAGGAAGCGGTTAAGTTTGGGGAATTTATCGATAACCAGCTGCCGCTGCGCTTTGCAGCGCTGATAGACCGTGCGGTAAATACGCCCGATCGCCGACTGTTCTGCGCCCAGCGTTTCCGCCAGCGCCGCCGGAATCGGCTGCGTATCCAGAATGTCGCCGCCGATCAGCACCGAGCGCACGCCGAGCACGTGATCGGAGGTTTTCCCGTAGACCAGCGAGCCCTGCCCGGAAGCATCGGTGTTGATCATCCCGCCAAGCGTGGCGCGGTTGCTGGTCGACAGTTCCGGCGCAAAAAAGTAGCCGTACGGTTTAAGGAACTGATTGAGCTGATCTTTAATGACCCCGGCTTCCACCCGCACCCACCCTTCTTCGGGGTTGATTTCAATAATGCGGTTCATATAGCGGGACATATCGACGATGATCCCGGCGTTGAGCGCCTGACCGTTGGTGCCGGTACCGCCCCCGCGCGGGGTAAAGATCAGTGATTTAAAACGTTCTTCCGCCGCCAGTCTTGCCAGCAGAGCGACGTCTGCCGTGGAGCGGGGGAATAAAATCGCATCCGGCAACAGTTGATATACACTGTTATCAGTCGCCATCGTTAGCCTGTCGGCGTAGCTGGTGGCGGTATCGCCGGTAAAACCTTGTTGCTCCAGTACCTGCAAAAAATTCAGCACCAGCTGAACGACACCTGGCGCTTGAGAAATCTGTGGGATCATGACGCTCGACCCTGCCTGACTATGTTGTGTTGTAAGTGATTAAACGTTTGCGTAGTGCACACAACTTTTTATCACATTTTTTTCATATGCGCCCGCCAGAATTAAGGGCAAAATCAGGCGCGCGAAGATATTGATATTATTATCAGTACATGGAATTACGCTGCGTCAGCCTTGTGACGCGACTGCAAAGGTAAAACTTTATCATGATTAACCCCAATCAGCCCCGGGACATACCGCAAGTTCTGCTGTCGGTGCTGTTTTTGTCCCTGATTATTATTTCCTGCCTGTGGGTCGTTCAGCCATTTATCCTGTCATTTGCCTGGGCCGGTACCGTGGTTATCGCCACCTGGCCGGTGCTTTTGCGCCTGCAGCGCCTGCTGTTCGGCAAGCGCGCGCTGGCGGTGCTGGTGATGACGCTGCTGCTCTTTTTACTGTTCGTTATCCCTATTGCGCTGCTGGTCAACAGCCTGGTGGATAACAGCACGCCATTAATAAAAGTGATTACCAGCGGTAACTTTACGCCGCCGGATCTGGCGTGGCTAAATAGCGTTCCGCTGATTGGCGATAAGCTGTATACCGGCTGGCACAATTTACTGGAGATGGGGGGAACGGCGATTATGGTCAAAATTCGCCCCTATCTCGGCACCACCACCACATGGTTTGTTGGCCAGGCGGCGCACATCGGCAAGCTGCTGGTCTACTGCGGACTCATGCTGCTGTTTAGCGCCCTGCTGTACTGGCGAGGCGAACAGGTTGCGTATGGGTTCCGCCACTTTGCCACCCGTCTGGCGGCCAAACGCGGCGATGCGGCGGTGATCCTCGCCGGCCAGGCGATTCGCGCCGTGGCGCTGGGGGTGGTCGTCACCGCCTTGGCCCAGGCGGTGCTTGGCGGTATTGGCCTTGCGGTCAGCGGCGTGCCTTACGCCGCGCTGCTCACCGTGGTGATGATCTTTACCTGCCTTGTGCAGCTGGGTCCTTTGCTGGTTCTGGTACCGTCAATTATCTGGCTGTACTGGAGCGGTGATACCACATGGGGCACCGTACTGCTGGTCTGGAGCTGCGTTGTCGGCACCATGGATAACTTTATCCGTCCGCTGTTGATTCGTATGGGCGCCGACCTGCCGATGATTCTGATCCTTTCCGGCGTTATCGGCGGCCTGGTGGCGTTCGGCATGATTGGGCTGTTTATCGGTCCGGTGCTGCTGGCGGTCTCCTGGCGACTGTACGATGCGTGGGTTAACGAAGCGCCGCCGCCGCCGAAGGACCCCGACCTGGTGCTTGAGGAGCTGAGCGAGCTCAATACCCGAGCCGCTCAGGATAAGTAAGTGAAAAGGCGGGGAAACCCGCCTTTTGCCCCTCTGTCCCTATCAATGTCGGGCGCGGCAGCCTTAAAGCTTAAGAAATCCTAATCTATCTTTCACGTCATTCCACTACCCGCTGCCTGCTAACCGCATTTGCTTCGCAGATTCTTTACCTTAATTTAACTATTGAGAGGAATCCGATCGACGCAAAAAGCCTCAGTGCCTAGTATTAGCTCACGGTTATAAATCAACGCATTGATTTATAAGCATGGAAATCCCCTGAGTGAAACAACGAATTGCTGTGTGTAGTCTTTGCCCATCTCCCACGATGGGCTTTTTTTTGTCCGTTTTCTGTTCCCCAAAAACAAAAAATCCCCGCCACTGCTGAGCTGACGGGGAGTATCCAGTTGCCTGTTTTAGCGAGAACTTACTTATTCAGCTCCGCCAGGCCGAGCCAGGTTTGCACGACCGTGTCCGGGTTCAGGGAAAGGCTATCGATCCCCTCTTCCATCAGCCAGGCGGCAAAATCTTCATGGTCAGACGGACCCTGTCCGCAGATACCGACGTACTTGCCCTGCTTCTTCGCCGCGCGGATGGCCATCGACAGCAGCGCTTTCACCGCGTCGTTACGCTCATCGAACAGCTCGGAGACCACGCCGGAGTCGCGATCCAGCCCCAGCGCCAGCTGCGTCATGTCGTTAGAACCAATAGAGAAGCCGTCGAAGTATTCGAGGAACTGTTCAGCCAGCAGCGCATTCGATGGGATTTCACACATCATAATCAGCTTCAGGCCGTTTTCGCCGCGCTTGAGGCCCTGGCGTTCCAGCTCTTCAACCACCGCTTTTGCCTGCGCGACGGTCCGGACAAACGGCACCATGATTTCGACGTTGGTCAGGCCCATGTCGTTACGCACCCGCTTAACCGCTTCACACTCCAGCGCGAAGCAGTCGCGGAAGCTTTCTGACACATAGCGGCCGGCCCCGCGGAAGCCCAGCATCGGGTTCTCTTCTTCCGGCTCGTAACGTTCGCCGCCGACCAGGTTGGCGTATTCGTTAGACTTAAAGTCGGAAAGACGCACAATCACCCGTTTCGGGAAAAATGCCGCGCCAAGGGTGGAGATCCCTTCGGTCAGGCGACCGACGTAGAACTCTTTCGGCGAGTCGTAGCCTTTCATCAGCTCGCGGATTTCATTCTGCAGCCCCGGCTCCTGATCGTCGAACTCCAGCAGCGCGCGCGGGTGGACGCCAATCATACGGTTGATGATGAACTCCAGACGCGCCAGGCCCACGCCTTCGTTCGGCAGGCAGGCAAAGTCGAAGGCGCGGTCCGGGTTACCGACGTTCATCATGATCTTCAGCGGCAGATCCGGCATATCGCCAACGGTGGAGCTCTTGACGCTGAAGTCGAGGATTTCGGCATACACGTAGCCGGTATCGCCCTCGGCGCAGGAGACGGTCACGTTCTGGTTTTCCTGGATGCGATCGGTGGCGTTACCGCAGCCCACTACCGCCGGGATCCCCAGCTCACGCGCGATAATCGCCGCATGACAGGTACGCCCGCCGCGGTTGGTGACGATCGCCGCCGCCTTTTTCATGATCGGCTCCCAGTCCGGGTCGGTCATGTCGGTCACCAGCACGTCGCCGGGCTCGATGCGGTTCATTTCGCTGATATCGTGAATGACCTTCACCGGACCCGCGCCGATACGATGGCCGATCGCGCGCCCTTCCGAAATAATCTGTCCTTGCGCATGGAGGGTATAGCGCTCCATCACCTGGCCGCGGGAACGGACGGTCTCCGGACGCGCCTGCACGATAAACAGCTTACCGGTATGGCCGTCTTTCGCCCATTCGATATCCATCGGACGGTTGTAGTGCTTCTCGATTTGAACCGCTTGCTGCGCCAGCTCCTGCACTTCCGCATCGGTTAACGAGAAGACGTCGCGCTGCGCCTGCGGCACGTCTTCGATACGCACCTGCTTGCCGTGCTCCTGGGTAGGGGCGTAAACCATGCGGATCTTTTTCGACCCCATGGTGCGGCGTACGATTGCCGGCCGGTCCGCTTCCAGCGTGGGTTTATGGACGTAGAACTCATCGGGGTTCACCGCCCCCTGCACCACCATCTCGCCGAGCCCCCAGGCGGAGGTGATAAACACCACCTGATCAAAACCGGATTCGGTATCGATGGAGAACATCACGCCGGACGAGGCCAGATCGGAGCGCACCATCCTCTGCACCCCGGCGGAGAGCGCCACCCCGCGGTGATCGTACCCTTGATGCACGCGGTAGGAAATGGCGCGATCGTTAAACAGCGAAGCAAACACGTGCTTCACCGCGACGAGCACGGCGTCAAAGCCCTGCACGTTAAGGAATGTCTCCTGCTGACCGGCGAAGGAGGCGTCCGGCATATCTTCCGCCGTCGCGGAGGAGCGCACGGCAAAGGAGGCCTCAGCGTCATCGGCGGACAGCTGGGTATAGGCATCGCGAATCGCATTTTCCAGTTCGCTCTGGAACGGCGTATCAATGATCCACTGACGGATCTGTGCGCCCGCTTTCGCTAATGCGGAAACGTCATCAATGTCGGTTTCATCCAGCAGTTCATAAATGCGCTGGTTAACACCGCTTTGGTCCAAAAACTGATTAAAGGCATCAGCGGTGGTGGCAAACCCGTTCGGTACGGACACACCCATACCCGACAGATTTGTAATCATTTCACCAAGGGAGGCATTTTTGCCCCCAACCCTGTCTACATCATTCATGCCGAGTTGGTTATACCAAAGCACCAGCGGTGACGAGCCATTGTTGGACATCGAGACAATCCTTTTGTGATTTAATACCAGTGATAAATAATTCACGATCGACTACGAGATTTATCCTGACATATTTATCCAGCTGAAAGAAACGGTGAATCGTTCAAGCAAATTATTTTTTCGTTTTTAGGATTCTTTGCCAGATATAGCTAAGCTAATGATTCTTCAGAAATCTGATGAAATTTGATACAAAAGATACGCAGTTGCGAAAAATGAACTCACCTTTTCATTAAAAATAAAAATAGCGTTTCATTTTTTAAATATGAGACAAAGCCTGGAGCGTTATGCTTAAATTTAATATCAGCTTTCAGACAATTAAACTCATTATACCGGATGGTCAAAATGGAAAGTGCTGTAGATCGCCACGTATTTTATATTTCCGACGGTACCGCTATTACGGCGGAAGTTCTGGGTCATGCGGTCATGTCGCAATTCCCGGTCGCCACCAGCAGCGTAACCCTGCCGTTTGTCGAAAATATTAGCCGCGCGCGCGCCGTGAAGGAGCAAATCGACGCGATTTTCCAGCAGACCGGCATTAGACCGCTGGTGTTCTACTCCATCGTGCTGCCGGAAATCCGCGACATCATCCTACAAAGCGAAGGCTTTTGTCAGGATATCGTCCAGGCGCTGGTGGCCCCCCTGCAGCAGGAGCTGTGCCTCGATCCGACGCCAATCGCTCACCGCACCCACGGCCTGACGCCCGGTAACCTGAACAAATACGACGCGCGTATCGCCGCTATCGACTACACCCTTGCCCACGATGACGGAATTTCTCTGCGTAATCTCGATCAGGCCCAGGTGATCCTCCTCGGCGTTTCGCGCTGCGGGAAAACCCCCACCAGCCTGTATCTGGCGATGCAGTACGGTATCCGCGCCGCTAACTACCCGTTTATCGCCGATGATATGGACAACCTGATTCTTCCGGCTTCGCTTAAGCCGCTACAGCACAAACTCTTCGGCTTAACGATCAATCCGGAGCGCCTGGCGGCCATCCGCGAAGAGCGGCGGGAAAACAGCCGCTATGCTTCCATGCGCCAGTGCCGGATGGAAGTGACCGAAGTCGAGGCGCTTTACCGCAAAAACAAGATACCTTGCCTGAACAGTACCAACTATTCCGTGGAAGAGATCGCTACCAAAATCATGGATATTATGGGGTTAAGCCGCAGAATGTACTAACACACTAGTACATTATTAAAAATTTGTTTATGCTATCACCTGAGCCCTATACAGGATCATGCCCTGCTCTTGCAATAAGCGGGGATTGGTTTATCGTGATGCGCATCACTTCCCGGCATTTTCGCCGCGGAAGAAACAGATTTTGAGACCCCAATGAATAAAACAGACGAATTGCGTACCGCGCGCATTGAAAGCCTGGTAACGCCTGCGGAACTGGCTCAGCGGCATCCAGTGTCTGCCGACGTTGCCGCACACGTTTCCGCCTCACGCCGCCGAATCGAGAAAATCCTCAACGGTGAAGATCGCCGCCTGCTGGTGGTGATCGGCCCCTGTTCCATTCACGATATTGATGCGGCGATGGAGTATGCGCGCCGCCTGCAGGGTATGCGCGAACGTTACCAGCCGCAGCTGGAAATCGTGATGCGTACCTATTTTGAGAAGCCGCGTACGGTGGTTGGCTGGAAAGGGCTGATCTCCGACCCCGACCTGAACGGCAGCTATCGGGTGAATCACGGCCTTGAGCTGGCGCGTAGCCTGCTGCTGCAGGTCAATGAACTGGGTGTCCCGACCGCCACCGAGTTTCTCGATATGGTGACCGGGCAGTTTATTGCCGACCTGATAAGCTGGGGCGCTATCGGCGCGCGTACGACCGAGAGCCAGATCCACCGCGAAATGGCCTCGGCGCTCTCGTGCCCGGTAGGCTTTAAGAACGGTACCGATGGCAATACCCGTATCGCCGTTGATGCGATCCGCGCTTCCCGCGCCAGCCATATGTTCCTGTCGCCGGATAAGCAGGGACAGATGACCATCTACCAGACCAGCGGCAATCCGTACGGCCATATCATTATGCGCGGCGGTAAAAAGCCGAATTACCACGCCGCCGATATCGCCGCCGCCGGGGAAGCGCTGGCGGAGTTCGACCTGCCGGAACAGCTGGTGGTGGATTTTAGCCACGGCAATTGCCAGAAACAGCACCGCCGTCAGCTGGACGTTTGCGCCGATATCTGCCAGCAGATCCGCGCCGGCTCGACCGCCATCGCCGGGATCATGGCCGAGAGTTTCCTTCAGGAAGGCACGCAGAAGGTCGTCGCGGGCCAGCCGCTGACCTGGGGACAATCGATTACCGATCCCTGCCTGAGCTGGGACGATAGCGAACGGCTGCTGGATGAATTAGCCGCCGCCACCGCCACCCGCCTGTAGTTCCCCTCCCCACCGTACGCGCGGTGGGGAGCGATTTTCCGCCATCGACCGGCCCGACACCTGCTAAATCTGGTATTCCGCTAAATAAAGCTTGCGTGAAAAACAACATTATTGATAATGATTATCATTGTTGCCTTGATTTTTATTTTTAGTGCTATGACGCGTATGGATAACACTGCCACAGCAGAAAAAACAACAGACAATGCCCCGTATCCGGTGCCGACGGACAAAGAGATAAGCAGCCGGACATTATTAGGCAGCGAGGGACGGGTGGTGATTGAACATCGCGGTCAGCGCTACCTGCTGCGTCAGACCCATTCGGGTAAGCTGATCCTGACCAAATAATTATCCCCGCCGATAAAGGCAGGGATAACGAACGCTAGCTGGAACAGCTTACTTCAAGACGCCTTCCCCAGTCCGGTGGACGCTGAATATACTCATCCGTCCGATCGGCAAAGGGGTGAGAGAGTGCGCTATGCAGGCGCTCCAGCTCGCTCATATCCCCCTGCTCCGCCTGTTCAATGGCCCGCTGGGCCAGCCAGTTACGCAGCACGATCGCCGGGTTCACGCTGCGCATCCGCGCCTGCCTTTGCGCATCGTCAACCTGTTCATCACGCAGGCGCGCGCGATAAGCGGTAAACCAGCTATCGAACGTCTCGCGGTCGATAAACTCATCGCGTAGCGGCGAGGCGGCGCTCTCCTGCTCGCTGGCGCTGAGCATCCGGAAGGTCCGCGTATAGTCGCTGCCCTCGCGTTCCATCAGCGCAAACAGGCCGTCCAGCAGCTCGTTATCCCCTTTTTGCTGGGTAAACAATCCGAGCTTGTCGCGCATGCGGCGGCCATACGCCGTCAGCAGCGCTTGCTGGTAACTATCCAGCGCGCCGTTCAGCGCCTCAGCGCTGATAAACGGCGAGAGCGTCTGCGCCAGCCGTTGCAGGTTCCATAGCCCTACCGCCGGCTGATTATCAAAGCTGTAGCGCCCCTGATAATCGGAGTGGTTACAGATAAAGCCAGGCTGGAAATCATCAAGGAAACCGTACGGACCGTAGTCCATCGTCAGGCCGAGAATCGACATATTGTCGGTATTCATCACCCCGTGGGCAAAGCCCACCGTTTGCCAGCAGGCAATCATCTCCGCGGTTCGGGTGACAACGTCACTGAACCACAGAAGGTACTTATCCGCTTCATTTTGCAGATGCGGCCAGTGGTGACGAATCACGTAATCCGCCAGCTGCTGCACTTTCAGAGGCTCGCGACGGTAGTAAAAATGCTCAAAATGGCCGAAACGAACGTGGCTTTCCGCCAGCCGCATCAGCATTGCCCCGCGCTCGACGGTTTCGCGGTATACCGGCGTATCGCTGGCCACTATCGCCAGCGCGCGGGTGGTTGGAATGCCCAACGCATGCATCGCTTCCGAGGCCAGCGCCTCGCGGATCGTCGAGCGCAGCACCGCCCGCCCGTCGCCCATTCGCGAATAGGGAGTGAGCCCGGTGCCTTTAAGGTGCCAGTCAAAGCGACGACCATCAGCGAGCTGCTGTTCGCCGAGCAGAATACCGCGCCCGTCGCCGAGCTGCCCGGCCCAGGCGCCGAACTGGTGGCCGCTGTAAACCTGCGCCAGCGGCGACATTCCCGGCAGCAGCGTTTCGCCGCCCCATACGCCAGCGCCCTTCTGCGGGCTGAATAACGACGCGTCAACGCCCAGCGTTCGCGCCAGCGGAGCGTTGTGCCAGACAAGCCGCGCATTCTCCAGCGGCGTAGGGGCTAAAGCGGTGTAAAAATCCGGCAGTTCATCACGCCAGTGGGTAGTAAAAGACAGGGTCATGGTTCCTCCTGTCTTCAGTGTAGTGCTTTCAACAAATTATTAACACGGAGGATTGGATGGGTTATTGCGATAAAAGACAAGACGGGCGTTGTGGCGCTGCCCGGTAAGGCGTTACCGCCGCCGGGCAAGAAAACGCCACGCTACGCTTTGACGTATCGAGGCTAGATCCTTCGCGCCTGCCAGAATTTTTTATGCCAGTAGACATTATCCAGCGACGATCGCGTCACGCCCTGGCTGGTGGAGGCGTGAATAAACTGGTTATCCGTGTCGTAAATACCGACGTGCAGACCGCTCTCTCCGGAACCGGTCTTGAAGAAGACCAGATCGCCGGGCAGCAGTTCGCTCTTATCGATTTTCGTGCCGATCTCCGCCTGCTCACGCGTTTCACGCGGCAGCTGCAACGCGAACTTATCGCGGAAGGTCATCAGCACAAACCCGGAGCAATCAACGCCGCGCGGCGACATGCCGCCGTAGCGATACGGCGCTCCCCGCCAGTTCCTTAGCTGCTCATTCAGGTTAGCAACAACGGTAATCGAATCAGCAAGCCGTGGATTGGGCGGCGGCGCCCGGTGGCTGCTACAACCCGCCAGAAATAACGCAACACACAAAACGAGCCAAAAACGCATCTCAGACGAATCCTCTGTTCCCTATCCTGATAGCAGGATAATTTACCTTGTTTATCAATTCGCTGGCAAGCTGACTGCGTGCTACTGTGACGCAACGAGCATAAGATGACCCGCCACCTCGACCCGCTGGAAGTCCATGGCATACGCGGCGGTTAAATTCTCTTCGCTTAATACCTCGGCGGTGCTGCCGCAGGCGATCGTCTCCCCCCGGCAGATAAGCCAGGAGCGATGGGCGTGTCGGAGGGTATGATTCAGGTCGTGGCTGCTCATCACGACGGCAATCCCCGAGGCGCAGAGTTCGCTTAACAGTCGGTCGAGCGCGGCCTGCTGCGCCACGTCCAGGCTGTTCATCGGTTCATCCAGCAATAGCAACTGTCCGGACACGTTAGCCTGACGATGAATCTGCAGTATTACCGCCGCCAGGCGCACGCGCTGCCACTCCCCGCCGGAGATGTGATTCACCTGGCGCCCAAGCTTGTCGCCTAAGCCCAGCTTCTCCGCGATGGTCGTCAGTAGCCCGTTGTGCGCGTCGTCCTGGAGATGCAGCGACAGATAATGCCAAACCGGCATGGCGAAAGGCGGCATCTGGTGTTGGCTTAAATAGGCCCGATGACGTGCCAGCTCCGGCGCCAGCCAGTCATTCAGCGGGCGTCCATTCAGTTTTACCTGACCCGGGCCGGTAGAGAGCCCCGCCATACGCGCCAGCAGCGTGCTTTTCCCCGCCCCGTTTGGCCCCACCAGATGAACGATCTCTCCCGGCCGGATATCGGCTGAAAACGGCGCCAGCCGCCCCGCCTCTTCTACATCCTGTAGCTGCATCAAAAACGGCATTATTTGGCTAAAGCTCCTTTAATAGCGGCCACCAGCTGAGGATCATCCGGCGTCATATCCGGTGAGAAACGGCCGATGACCTGACCATCGCGGCCGATGAGGAATTTTTCAAAATTCCACAGAATATCATCCACGTACAGCGGCGCTCTGCCTTTGCTGGCCATGCGCTCATAAAAACCGCTGCCTTCCGGGGCGATAGCCTGCGGGGCGGCCTCAACCAGCTTCTGGTACAGAGGCGCGCGATGTTCGCCGTTGACGTCAATTTTGCTGAACATCGGGAAAGTCACGCCGTAAGTCGTGCTACAGAACGTTTTAATCTCTTCTTCGCTACCCGGCTCCTGACCCAGAAACTGGTTGCACGGAAAGCCCAGTACGCTAAAACCTTCGCTTTCTAAATCTTTTTGCAGCGCTTCCAGCTGCTCATACTGCGGCGTCAGGCCGCATTTTGACGCGACGTTGACAATCAACAGGACTTTGCCTGCCCACGGGGTGAGCGTTGTTTTCTCACCATCAATGGTGGTGACTTCAGTATTGAGAATATCGTGTTGCATAGCCTTCCCTCAGTGAATATACCGGTTACTGCTTCAGGTGATCCCTATCTACTGTAGCGGATTCAGACTGGGTCATTCTACTTTGAATCCCCCGGGAGTGTCTCTTGATGTAACAGGCAGCACAACATGAATTCATCTCAACACCGGGAGCCCGCAATTCAGTGTACAGTGGTGGATGGATGTAATAGCATTTCGTTAATTGTTAATTTAAGAGAGTTTTATTGATGAAGAAGATGTTTAGCGCGGTGTTAATCGCGGCCTCCGTTACGCTGCTTTCGGCCTGCTCGCCGGATGAAGATAATAAGATTAAAGTCGCCATTAATACCGGGCCGGATGAGGCTATCTGGAAAGTCGTAGAACAGGTGGCCAAAGAGAAATACAACCTCGACGTCGAGGTAATCTCATTTAATGATTACGTTCTGCCGAACGAAGCCCTGAACAATAAAGACGTCGATGCTAACGCCTTCCAGACGCTGCCTTACCTTGAGGCACAATCAAAAGAGCGCGGCTATAAGTTTGCCATTGTCGGTAAAACCTTCGTCTTCCCGATCGCCGCCTACTCGAAGAAAATCAAAAATATCAGCGAACTGCCTGACGGCGCGACGATTTCCATCTCTAACGAAACCACAACCCTGGGCCGCAGCCTGCTGCTGCTGCAGGCGCAAGGTTTAATCAAGCTGAAAGAGGGTACAGGCTACCTGCCGACGACGCTGGATATTATCGACAATCCTAAGCAGCTGAAAATCGTGGAAGTCGACACGCCGCAGCTGACCCGTACGCTTGATGACCCGAACGTCGCCCTGTCGATCATCAACACCAACTTCTCCGCTCAGGCCGGTCTCTCGGCTGCCCGCGATGGGCTATTTATGGAAGGCCCGGACTCGCCGTACGTCAACGCCATCGTTGCGCGCGAAGATAATAAAGACAGCAAAAAAGTCCAGGAACTGAAAGAGGCCTTCCAGACTCAGCAGGTTGCCGACAAGGCAGCGGAAGTCTACAAAGGCGATGCGATTAAGGGCTGGTAATAGTATCAACCGATTACGGCCGCCCCTCACTGCGGGCGGCCTGATTTCAGCAATAACCAGATAAACACCGGCGCGCCCAGGGTGGCGGTGACCACGCCAATCGGCAATTCCGCCGCCGAAAGCGCCAGACGCGCGATAATATCCGCGCCCAGCAGCGCGCTGGCCCCCGCTAACAAACAGGCCGGAAGCAGCGCGCGGTGATCGCTTAAACCACATAAGCGCAGGATATGCGGGATAACCAGACCAATAAAGCCGATCGCGCCGGCCAGCGCCACGCTGACGCCCACCAGCCAGCCGGTCGCCACCACCAGCACTTTACGCCATAGCCACAGCGGCAGCCCCAGCTGGCGTGCGGAAACCTCCCCCAGCGCTAACAGATTAAGAGGCTGCGATTGCAGGCACACCCAGGCCAGCACAGGCAGCAGGGCCAGCATCAGCCACAGCTGCTGCCAGTCCACGCCGCCAAAGCCGCCCATCATCCAGTACATCAGCTGGCGGAGATCGAAAGAGGTTGAGAAGTAGACCGCCCAGGTCATCAGCGCGCTGCATATGATACCGAGCGCCACGCCCGCCAGCAGCAGGCGGCTGGTCGAGAGATGCCGCCTGGCAAAACGCAGTAAAATAAAGGTAATGACCAGCGCGCCAGCGATGGCGCACAGCCCCAGCGCCCAGCCCGGAAGCCGCCCTTTTCCCAGCAACACGGCGGCTATCAGGCCAACCCCAGCGCCGTTTGATACCCCCAGCAGCCCGGGCTCCGCCAGCGGGTTTTCAAACAGCGCCTGCATAATCGCGCCGGACAGCGCCAGCGCCGCGCCCACCAGCAGGACGGCCAGGGTGCGCGGCAAACGAATCTGCCAGATAAACAGCTCGCCTTTGGCGCTAAACCATTCACCGGGGCCAATCCACTGGTCGCCCGCGCACAGGCTGATGGTCGACGTAACCAGCAGCAGCAACGTTAATACCGCAAGCCAGCGCCGGTTGCGGCGCCGTTGAGTTTGAGCAAAGGTCAGCATAGATTTCTGAGTTGAGAAAAAGGATGTGATTGATTTTACGGTATTCGGCCAGGAAAAGAAAAAAGGCCGCATAGCGGCCTTTTTGATTAGTCAGTCCAGATCATTTCTCTCTGGGTGAAGCGTTTTCGACACGGCTTTTTAACTTCTGTCCGGGTCTGAAGGTCACCACACGCCGGGCTGTAATAGGAATATCCTCTCCCGTTTTCGGGTTACGGCCCGGGCGTTGGTTCTTATCTCGCAAATCGAAGTTGCCGAACCCGGAGAGTTTTACCTGCTCTCCGTTTTCCAGAGCGCGACGGACTTCTTCGAAAAACAACTCTACCAGCTCTTTGGCATCCCGCTTGCTAAGCCCAAGCTTATCAAACAGATATTCTGACATTTCAGCTTTTGTAAGCGCCATAGGTTCAATCCCTCAATGATGCCTGGAATCGCTCTTTTAATGCCTCTACACATCTGGCAACGGTAGCGGCAATCTCCTCTTCTTCGAGTGTACGGCTGGTATCCTGCAGGATCAGGCTAATCGCAAGGCTCTTATACCCTTCCGCCACACCCTTACCACGGTACACGTCAAATAAGTTTACGCCAACTACCTGATTTACGCCAACTTTCTTACACTCGGCTAAAACATCGGCTGCGGGAACGTTTTCTGCCACAACGACAGCGATGTCGCGACGGTTCGCCGGGAAGCGAGAAACTTCACGCGCCTGAGGCACCACGCGGTCTGCAAGCTTGTTCCACTCCAGCTCGAACACCAACGTGCGGCCGTTCAGATCCAGTTTACGTTCCAGCTCGGGATGAACAACCCCAATAAAACCAATACGTTCACCTTTCAGATAAATCGCCGCCGACTGGCCCGGATGAAGCGCATTATTGGCTTCGATACGGAATTCAATGTCGGACAGTTTACCCGTGAGGTCGAGAACGGACTCCAGATCGCCTTTTAAATCATAGAAATCGACGGTTTCTTTTACCAGGTTCCAGTGTTCTTCATAGCGGTTACCGCAGATGACGCCAGCCAGCATCACGTCCTGGCGAATACCCAGCGGGACCTGCGTATCGGGAACAAAGCGTAAGCCGCTCTCAAAGATGCGGACGCGGCTCTGCTGGCGATTCTGGTTGTAGACCACCGTCCCGAGCAGACCGGTCCACAATGACAGACGCATCGCCGACATTTCGCTGGAGATCGGGCTCGGCAGAATCAGCGCTTCTTCACCGGCGTGGATCCACTGCTGTACTTTCGGGTCAACAAAGCTGTAGGTAATCACTTCCTGATAGCCTTTGTCGTTGAGCAGCGTTTTCACGCGCTTAAGCGACAGATCCGCTTCGCGGTGGCTGCCCATGATCAGGCCCGCTTGCACCGGTTCGTCAGGAATATTGTTATAGCCATAGACGCGGGCAACCTCTTCGACCAGGTCTTCTTCGATCTCCATGTCGAAACGCCAGCTCGGCGCCACGGCATGCCACTCATCCTGGCCTTCGGTAACTTCACAGCCCAGACGACGCAGAATGTCGCTAACCTGCGCATCTTCAATGTGATGGCCAATCAGACGATCCAGTTTGCTGCGGCGAAGGCGGATGGCCGCAGGCTTCGGCAGAGTCGCTTCATTGGTCACGTCAATAATCGGGCCCGCTTCACCGCCGCAAACATCCATCAGCAGGCGGGTTGCGCGCTCCATTGCCTGATACTGCAGCGCGGAGTCCACGCCGCGCTCGTAGCGGTGGGAAGCATCGGTATGCAGACCATGGCGGCGGGCGCGACCGGTAATGGACAGCGGGCTGAAGAACGCGCATTCCAGCAGAACGTTTTGCGTTTCATCGTTTACGCCGGAGTGCTCGCCGCCGAAAATTCCGCCCATAGCCAGGGCTTTCTGGTGGTCAGCAATAACCAGAGTATCGGTATCCAGCTTAGCCTCGGAGCCGTCGAGCAGGACCAGGGTTTCGCCTTCATGCGCCATACGCACGATAATTCCGCCTTCAATGCGGTCTTTATCGAAGGCGTGCATCGGCTGGCCGAGCTCGAGCAGAACGTAGTTGGTCACGTCAACCACGGCATCGATGGAGCGAATGCCGCAGCGGCGCAGCTTCTCTTTCATCCATAACGGCGTCGGCGCTTTGACATTAATGCCTTTTACCACACGGCCCAGGTAGCGCGGGCATGCTTCCGGCGCATCGACCTGAATTGGCAGAACGTCGTCGATGGTCGCGGCCACCGGAGTCATTTCCGGGACATTCAGTGGCGCCTTGTTGAGCACGGCGACATCGCGGGCAATGCCGATAATACCCAGGCAGTCGGCACGGTTCGGCGTGACGCTGATTTCGATAGTGTTATCGTCGAGCTTCAGGTATTCGCGGATATCGGTACCCAGCGGCGCATCGGCGGGCAGTTCAATAATACCGCTGTGATCGTCGGAGATCCCCAGTTCGGAGAAGGAGCACAGCATGCCTTCCGACGGCTCGCCGCGCAGCTTTGCCGCTTTAATTTTAAAATCGCCCGGCAGTACGGCACCGATGGTTGCAACGGCAACCTTCAGGCCCTGACGGCAGTTTGGCGCACCGCAGACGATGTCCAGCAGGCGTTCGCCGCCGACGTTAATTTTTGTGACGCGCAGTTTGTCAGCATTAGGGTGCTGAGCGCACTCAACCACTTCCCCAACGACAACGCCGTTGAAGCTGCCCGCAACCGGCTCAACGCCGTCAACCTCAAGGCCGGCCATCGTTATCTGGTCCGACAGCGCTTCGCTATCGATAGCTGGGTTAACCCACTCGCGTAACCACAGTTCACTGAATTTCATTGTTCTGTCCTGCCCTTATTTAAACTGTTTGAGGAAACGCAGATCGTTTTCGAAGAACGCGCGTAAGTCGGTCACGCCGTAGCGCAGCATGGTCAGACGCTCCATACCCATGCCGAAGGCAAAGCCGGAATAGATTTCCGGATCGATACCCACGTTGCGCAGTACGTTTGGATGCACCATCCCGCAGCCGAGCACTTCCAGCCATTTCCCGTTTTTCCCCATAACGTCGACTTCGGCCGACGGCTCGGTGAACGGGAAATAGGACGGACGAAAACGAATCTGCAGATCTTCTTCAAAGAAGTTACGCAGGAAATCGTGCAGCGTTCCCTTCAGGTTGGTAAAGCTGATGTTGGTATCAACGATCAGGCCTTCCATCTGATGGAACATTGGGGTGTGGGTCTGATCGTAGTCGTTACGATAGACGCGGCCTGGCGCAATAATGCGGATCGGCGGCTGCTGGTTAGCCATAGTGCGGATCTGCACGCCTGAGGTTTGCGTACGCAGCAGGCGCGTGGCATCAAACCAGAAAGTGTCGTGGTCAGCGCGTGCCGGATGGTGGCCAGGAATATTCAGCGCATCGAAGTTGTGGTAGTCATCTTCGATTTCCGGGCCAGTCGCGACGGTAAAGCCGAGCTCACCGAAGAAACTTTCAATACGATCGATGGTACGGGTCACCGGATGCAGGCCACCGTTCTCAATACGACGCCCCGGCAGAGAGACATCGATGGTCTCCGAGGCCAGGCGCGCGTTAAGAGCGGCGCTTTCAAGATCTGACTTACGCGCGTTAAGCGCCTGCTGGACCTGCTCTTTCGCTTCGTTGATAACCGCGCCGGCTGCCGGGCGCTCTTCAGCAGGCAGCTCACGCAGGGTCGTCATCTGAAGGGTCAGGAGCCCTTTTTTACCCAGGTATTCCACGCGGACGTTGTCCAGCGCAGCAACATCTGATGCCTCGTTAATGGCTGCCTTGGCACTGGCAACCAGCTCTGCGAGATGTGACATGGTTTTCCTCATTATGTCGGTGCAGACACCGGTTATGGTTATTATTTTGCTTTCACTATTTCGAGCCGCAGACGGCGGGTCATTCGCCATTTGACCGAATGACCCGGTCAATCCACACGTCTGGAGCTTGAAATAGAACAAGCCAGTTCAGATACAAAAAAAGCCTCCACAGTGGGAGGCTTTTTGGCGCTGTTTTCCGTTTCTTCTTTCACGCGCTAGCCTCCTGAGTTCAGGTGCTAAAGTAAAAAAAGAAGCGGAAAATAGCAGCATTCATGCT
>OGSA01000069.1_pt1 | contig 76581 bp, 85 predicted proteins | sample 1573801 | NCBI WGS metagenome assembly OGSA01 (sample SAMN03295841, study PRJEB24534) | human gut metagenome | isolation source: fecal sample 1 from infant 6 | host: Homo sapiens | place: USA: Pittsburgh, PA | collected 2014-07
AGATACCCCACAGCCCCGAAAAAAAGCCAGTCAGTTGCTTAACTGACTGGCATTAGAGCCGGTGGGTTCCCGTTTTTTTATTCTCCGGGGAGAATCGCGTCCGTTACGCGGGTCTAAAAGGAGGGGTATAGCGGTCTCTCGTCCAGTTTTACGCGGTAGTGTGACTGTCGACTCAATCCGCCTTTAACATCCCAAAGCTCACAATTCTCGACCGCCCCAGCTCTTTTGCCCGGTAGAGCGCAGCGTCAGCCGCGCGCAACAGGCTATCGCTTTGCGTATGCTGCGGGTAGCTGGCGATGCCGATGGACACATCGACCTGACCAATTTCAGCCAGGCCATAGCGTAGCGTCAGCAGTTGAACGCTGTGATAGATGTCGGTCGCGCAGGCCATCGCGGCCTCTTCATCGGTTCCGCCCAGCAATACCAGGAACTCTTCGCCGCCATAGCGGAAGGCCATCCCAATATCGCGCACCGCACGTTGAATAATCGCCGCGACGTTTTTAATGACCAGATCGCCCGCTTCGTGACCATAACTATCATTAATCGCCTTAAAGTGATCGATATCGATCATCAGGCAGCTCAGCGGCGTACCGTTGCGTACCGCCAGATTCATTTGAGTATGCAGAGCGTCATCCAGGTGGTGGCGGTTACGCAGGCCGGTTAATGAATCAAACAGCGCCTTTTCCAGCAGCGCGTTGCGTAAACGCTGGTTCGCCAGCGCCAGACCCAGGGCTTCGGCCATCAGTTCAAGATAGGCGCGGGACGGGGCGGTCGCGGAGGTGACGTTGCTGAAGGAGAGCAGACCAATCGCTTCTCCTTGCGCAATCAGCGGCACGCATAGCGACCGTTGAGCCTGCGATTCCGACAGGTGATAACAGGCGATATCCGGCTCACCGTTGACCGGCGGATGGCTCAGCCCGCGCCGCACGGCCCAGCAGTTATCCGGATGGAAGACGTCGGCTTCAAGCGGCGGAGAAAGCCACTGCGCCACGCAGCGCATCTGCCAGGGATCGGTATCGAGAATATACAGCCGGCCCGGGATCTCCGGGGCGATATTTGGCGCGAACAGTTCGGCAACCTTGATCACATCCTCGAACGATTCGCAGCCCTGCAAGCGCTGGGTCATCCTCGCCAGCAGCTCGCGGACCGCCCAGTCCGCATCGCGCTCTTGTTCCAGCCGCTGCCGCGCCAGCCCGTTCTCGCGAAAGATACGAATGGCCTGGGCCATATCGCCAATTTCATCAATCTGGTTAAACTGCGGCGTCTCAACCGCATAATCCTGCGATGCCAGCCGCTGCACCACGTCGCTCAGGCGAACGACGGGATAGAGCACCCGCCGCTTAAGAATAAACCCCAGCACAAACAGGAACATCAGCGCGGTGAGCCCAACCATGATCTCAGAAAGCGTACGCCAGATCCGTGACTTCTCCGTAGCCTCGGCAATGGTTTTATTCACCCTGCCTTCGAGCATCAGGCGAAAGTGATCGAGCTGCGTCTGGACCCGCTCGAGTTCCTGCTCATAGGCAGCGCCGTAAAGCAGGCTGACCGCCGCTTTTTCTTCTCCCCTGGCAACCTGCGCCAGCGCCGTTTGCTGCTCATCCTGAAGTTCATCGGCTATCTGTAAACCCTCGCGCAGCAGCGCCAGCTCTTCAGCGGTTGCGCCATTGTCTTTCAGCTTTTCCAGACGATGTTCATTGGCGGCGGTGGCCTGGGCTTGCTGCCGGTACTCCTGCAGCACATCCTGATTTTTTTGAATGATGTAAAGTCGCGCGAGATCGGAAAGCTCCCAGGCGCCGCTTTCTACTTCTTCGCTTAGCTGGTCAAACGCCTGGCGTTGTTCGACGGCGCGGCGTTCGGCATTATCCGCACTTGAGGCCATCAGCATGGCGATGCCTGAGGCGAGGGTCAGGGCGACGGTGATCCCGTAGGCCCAGTTAGTCATGGTGGCGATTCTCACCGGATATTCCTTGCGTGCAGATGAATTAATTATTTTTTTATCGTCACACTCCGGCTTCACCGGAAAAAAACGGTGATTACGGGTGTAGCGTGTGAGTAATAATAGCGTGCAGCGCTTCGGCATGGTGATGCAAAATGCGGTACACGTCTTTATCCAGCGCGCCATTTATAACATCACTCTCTATCAGCTGTAACGCTTGCTGACGGCTCATTCCGGGGCGATAGGGGCGGTCTTCGGTAAGCGCGGTGAAAATATCCGCGATGGCGATAATCCGATCCGGGAGCTGCAGGTAATGCTCATTGAGATGAAGCGGATAGCCGCTGCCATCCAGCTTTTCATGATGATTCGCGGCCCAGTTAATTATTTCGCCGAGTTCGCTGAAGGTGCTAAGAATTTCGCCGGTCATATAGCTATGTTCCCGAACCTGAAGCAGCTCTTCGTCATTCAGTTCGCCCTGTTTCTCCAGGATTTTCAGCGGAATGTGTACTTTGCCAATATCGTGTAAATAGCCGGCAATCTCAATTTTCTTACACTCCATCTCCGGCAGATTCATATAAGCGGCGAGGGTGCGCGAAATTCGCCCGACCTTCAGACTATGGCTGGCGGTGAAGCTGCTATAGGTATCGACGATTTTGGCAATTAACAGGCAGATATCTTTCAGACCGTCGATATCGATATAAACATGGTTGATAGGGCCGATGATCTCCAGCATTCGCTGAATATGTCCGGGATTGAGGTGCAGCCAAAAATGCTCTTTTTGTGCGAGCTGGCACAAAGTCTGGCATAGCGGCGGATCTATCGCCTGGTAAAGCGCGCGAAATTTACCAATAATCATATCGGTTTGAAAGGTTGTCGCGTGCTTATCGCCAGCAAGCAGGCGTTCAAACACGTCGGCGAAATAGACGATATGCTGTTCGAGGCTGCCTTTGTGGTGTGGGCTAAAATGGTGATCGCGGATAATCGGCAGGATGGGGGCCAGGGTCGCTAACCCGGCCAGCATTTCTGCTCCCCGGTGCTGATGCGGGTCGTTAAGGTTATCGATGGCGTTCAGCGAGGAGAACACTCGTTTATCGCCCAGAACGCCAATGTCGTGCAGCAGCGCGGCGCAAAAGATCGTCTGCTGCTGCTGACGCGAGAGCCCTGACGCCTGCGCAAGCTCCAGCGCGATCAGCGCCGTTCGTTGCATATGCAGGTGTAATTCAGGGTTAATAATTTGTATGACGCGGGTGGTAAGCATCAATGCTGATTTTAAGGCGATATTATGCATCGTTTTTCTCCATCGCATTACCCGCACCGTTTTGCTCTATTTCGTTGATAGCGATGCCGACATGACAAAATAGATTGAATAAGTCCATTCGGGTTTCGCATTTTTATCCTGCCCATTTTTAGCGCGTCCCTGCACCAAAGTAGCGCTCCGGGCGAAGTAAAAATCCTTTTTTGTCCGATAGTTAATCATTTTTACCGAGTAAAATACATTAAATCCTGGCAAGCCGTTTGCATTCTCTCTGCGCGAATTTATTTAATATCTATTTTGGGATGAGTCATGATGAATTTTAGAGCATTACTGGCAATTACGTTACTGGCGATAAGCGCTTTCGCCTCGAGTGAGACGCGTCTGCCGCATATCGTAATCCTGGCGACCGGAGGGACGATTGCCGGTTCAGCGGCCAGCAATACCCAGACTACCGGGTACAAAGCCGGCGCGATTGGCGTACAGACGCTGATTAATGCCGTGCCTGAGATGAGCAAAGTCGCACGCGTTGACGGCGAGCAGGTCGCTAATATCGGCAGCGAAAATATGACCAGCGACATCATTCTCAAACTGTCAAAGCGCGTCAATGAACTGCTGGCACGCGATGATGTGGACGGCGTTGTGATTACCCATGGTACCGACACCCTGGACGAGACGCCTTATTTCCTCAACCTGACGGTAAAAAGCAATAAGCCGGTCGTTTTCACGGCGGCAATGCGTCCGGCCACGGCCATCAGCGCCGACGGTCCGATGAATCTGCTGGAAGCGGTGACCGTGGCGGCCGACCCGGAAGCGAAGGGCCGCGGCGTGATGGTGGTGCTTAATGACCGCATCGGCGCGGCGCGTTTTGTCACTAAGACCAACGCCACGACGCTGGATACCTTCAAGGCGCCGGAGGAGGGCTATCTGGGCGTTATCGTGAGCGGCAAACCGCAGTTCGAAACTCGCGTGGATAAAATTCACACCGTGCGTTCGGTTTTTGACGTCCGCAATCTTAACGCGCTACCGAAAGTGGTCATTATTTATGGCTACCAGGATGACCCTGAATATATGTATGACGCGGCGATCGCGCACCATGCCGACGGGATTATCTATGCGGGCACCGGCGCGGGGTCGGTCTCCGTACGCAGCGCGGCGGGGATCGAAAAGGCGGAAAAAGCCGGTATCGTGGTGGTTCGCGCCTCGCGTACCGGCAGCGGCGTCGTGCCGGTTGATGACGGCCAGCCTGGGCTGGTAGCCGATTCGCTCAACCCGGCAAAAGCGCGCATCCTGCTGATGACGGCGCTGACGCAAACGAAAAATCCGCAGGTGATCCAGCAGTACTTCCACACCTACTGATCAACTTCGGGTAGGGCGCAGCGCGCCTTACCCGGGTTATTTCACCACGCACATCGGGCGCTGCGATACCGGCTCCGGGTGAATCTCCGCCTCCAGGTGAAAAATCTCCCGTAGCATCTCTGGCGTCAGTACCGTTTCCGCCAGGCCCTGAGCCTGCACCCGGCCCCCTTCAAGCACCACCAGATGGTCGCAGTAGCGGCTGGCCTGGTTCAGGTCGTGCAGTACGGTGACCACGGTCTTGCCCATCGTCTGCAGCTCGCGCATCAGCGTCATCAGCGCCACCTGATGATGAATATCCAGCCAGGTCGTTGGCTCATCGAGCAGCACCAGCGGCGTATCCTGCGCCAGCAGCAGCGCCAGAAAAGCCCGCTGCCGCTGGCCGCCGGAAAGGGCGGTCAGCGGTCGTTCCGCCAGCGCAGCGATGCCGGTTCGTTGTAGCGCGCTGTCGACCTGCTGTCGATCCTGCGCGGAAAGCCGCCCCCACAGCGGTAGCCACGGACTCCGGCCGTAGCCGACCAGCTCGCGTACGGTGACGCCTTCCGGAACGTGATGCTGCTGCGGCAGCAGCGCCAGTCGCCGCGCCAGCTGACGGGCGGAGAGGCGGTTTAAGGGGACATCATTGAGCCAGACATCGCCGGCGATGGGCGTCAGGAGGCGAGAGAAACACTTCAGCAGCGTTGATTTACCGCAGCCGTTTGGCCCCAGCAGCGCGGTAATTTTCCCGCCCGGTAGCGTCAGATCGAGATTGTTGATAACGCGCTTGCCGCCATAGCCAGCGGTTAGCTTTTCTATTCGCAGTTCCATTTAACGCATTCTCACAAGAAGCCAGATAAACCATGGGGCGCCGATAATCGCCGTCAGCACGCCTGCCGGCAGCTCAAGCGGCGGATGCAGCGTTCGCGCCAGCAGATCGGCGAGCAGCAGAACCAGTCCGCCCGTGAGCGCAGAGAGCGGCAATAAACGGCGATGGCGGCCGCCGAAGAGGCGACGCACAAGATGCGGCACCACAAGGCTGATAAAGGCGACAGGACCGCAGACCGCGACGCCGATCGACGCGAGGGCCACCGCCAACGTTAAGCCGTAGCCGTTAAGCCAGCGCACGTTGACGCCGAGCGTTCCCGCGCGCTCATGGCCTAGCGCCAGCAGGTCGAGATCGCGACTGAGAGCGAAGCTTAAGGGCAGCAAAATCGCCAGCAGGGGCAGGACGATGATGACGAATGCGCCGTCTCTGGCCCACAGGCTTCCGGTCAGCCACAGCAGCGCGTTATTGATCTCCTGTGGCCGCGACAGTAAGAGGTAGTCGGTCACGCTGGCCCAGCAGGCCGACAGCGCGATGCCGGTCAGCGCCAGGCGCATTGGTCGAGAAAAACCGGCAAGGGCGAGCGGTATTACCATCGCCACCATTCCGCCGATAAAGGCCAGCAGCGGCAGCCACGGCAGGGGCAGGGACGGTAAAAACCACAGTGCCGCCACCGAGGTCAGGCTCGCCCCGTGGTTAATGCCCAGAATGTCCGGTGAGGCCAGCGGATTATGCACAATACCCTGAACCAGCGCCCCGGAAACCGCCAGCGCGGCGCCGATAATCAGCGCCAGCACCACGCGCGGCAGGCGATATTGCATAAGGACGTAGTGATACTCGCTGTCCGCATACCATCCGCTGAGCAGCGCTCGCCACGGCAGCGGGATCGCCCCCATCCGCAGCGAGAACAGGGTTAACAGCGCGAGCGCGAGCCATAAAAACACGATGCGTTGTTTCACCCGCGTCTCCTGACCAGCCAGACAAAACAGGGCCCGCCCGCCAGCGCCAGCACCGCGCCCGCGGGCAGTTCACCCGGCCAGGCCAACGCTCTGGCGAGCATATCCGCCAGCAGTATAAACAGGGCGCCCAGCAGGGCGCTGACCGGCAAAAAAGTACGATGATCGTGACCCGCCCAAAAACGCGCCAGATGCGGGACCAGCAGGCCAACAAAGGCAATCGGTCCGGCGACGCTGACGCTGGCGCCGGTAAGCAGCAACACGGCCGCGTTGATAAGCAGGCGCAGGCGCGGCAAATTCACCCCCAGCGAATGGGCGGCGGTATCGCTGACGTTGAGCAGATTAAGCGCGTTGGCCAGCAGGAATACGCCGGGGGTAATCAGCGCGACAAAAGGGAAAAGCTGCCAGAACTCGGCCCAGCGCACGTGGGAAACGCCGCCCGCAAGCCAGGTAAGAATGCCCCAGGCGCGATCTTCCGCCAGCAGCAGGGTCATTCTGGTCAACGCCATGCATAGCGCCGAGAGAGCAATACCGGCGAGGATCAACCGTTGGCGATCCTGCTGTTGACGCCAGCCGCCGCCGGCGCTCATCACCAGCAGCCAGCTTATTCCGCCGCCGCAGGCGGCAATCAGCGCCAGCGAAAAGCCCGCCAGCGGTGCCGGACTGAATGCGCTGGTCAGCGCCATCGCCAGCGCCGCGCCGCTATTAATGCCGAGCAGTGAAGGCGATGCCAGCGGGTTATGGGTAAGCGTTTGTAATAACGCCCCCGACATCGCCAGCGAGGCGCCGAGCATTACCGCCACCAGGCTGCGGGGCAGGCGCAGATTAAGCACCAGCGCCTCCGCAAGCGAAGGAGACTCAGGCGCCAGCAGGGCGTGAAGGGCGTTGAGCGGCGAAATCGGGATGGGCGAATAGCAGAACAGGCTCAGCCAGAACAGGCCGCTGAGGGCCAGCAGCGGCCATCCCCAGATAAAAAACGCGCGACGGAACGGTTTCATGGCGTGATATCAACCGCCCGGTGGTGGACAATTTTAACCATATCGCTGGCAATACGCTCGGCGGCGAAGATCCCGCGCATCCGCGCCCAGCTGTTGCTGTCGACGGCGGCGACCTGCCCTTTCTGCTCGGCCTGCAGCATTGGCCACAGGGGGTCCTGCTGCCATTTTTTCACGATACTTTCACTACGGTAATGAGCGACCAGCAGCCATTGCGGATTCAGGGCCAGCAGCTGTTCGAAATTTATCGCCGCCATCGGCGCGCCGCCGATCGGCGGCGGAACTTTCAGGCCAAGCGCCGTCAGCACGCTACCGGTATAAGTTTGCGTTGAGTGAAGATTAAACTGCTGTTCGCGGGAGGTGCCAAACAGCACGCTGGCGCCAGCCGGCAGCTGTCGGGAAAACGCCGCCATTTTTTGCCGATGCAGCGTCAGACGCTGCTGCATCTCCTTATCCTTACCCACTACTTTGCCGATAATCGCCGCTGACTGCAGGTTCTCCTCCCAGGTTACATTGCGCGATTTCAACAGCAGCACCGGGGCAATCTGCCTCAGGGCGGCGTAAATTCCGGCATGGCGACTGCTATCGGCGACGATCAGATCGGGATGCAGCGCGCTGATGGCCTCCAGTGAAGGCTGGGCGCGGGTGCCCACCGACTGCCAGGGCTTCAGACGTGCGCGTACGTCCGCCAGAATACGCGATGGATCGTTGTCATCGGCCACGCCTGTCGGGCTAACGTCAACCGCCGCCAGCGCGTCGACAAAGGAGAGTTCAAGCACGACGATGCGCTGCGGCGTTTTATCAAGCGTAAAGCGACCGCGCTCATCCTGTACGGTGGCGGCAAAGAGCGGGCCCGCCAGAAACAGCAGGCTGAAAATACACAGACGAACAAGGCTAAACATTATTCACTCCAGCTTGCCGGACAGGGCGCGAATACCGCTGTCCGGCAACGCTCTATCATCAGAACTTCATTGATCCTTGCAGGTACAGCGTGCGCGGCTGACCGGCGTAAAGCCCTTTGTTGTTATCGTCGTACGAGCGGGTGTAATACGCATGGTCGAAGATGTTTTTCACCCCCAGCGCGAGGTTGAGATTGGCCATCTGCGGGCCAAAGTCATAGGCCACGCGAGCGCCCCACAGCATATAGCCGGGAATGCGGCCGGTGCTGCCATCGGCGCTTTCGGCAACGGTATTGGCGTTATCGGCAAACTGGCTCGACTGGAAGTCGCCGTTGAGGTTAAACGTCCAGCTGCCGGGCTTGTAATCGACACCAAAGGTGCCTTTGTGCTTCGGCGAGAAGGGAACCTGGTTACCGTAGGTGTCGCCTTTCTCGCGGATTTCAGCATTGACGTACGCATAGCTGGCGTAGACAGAGAGATTATCAAGCGCGGGTGAAAGCTCGCCGAGGGCGTAACGGGTTTGCGCTTCCAGGCCGCTATGACGCGTTTTACCCCGGGCGGTGACCGTGTCATTGGTCTGGTTGGAATCGTACTGATTGTTGAAGTTAATCAGGAACAGCCCCATCTCTGCGGTCAGCGCGCCGTCGTCGTAGCGGGTGCCGACTTCCCAGGTTCGCGCTTTTTCCGGTTCCACATTGCCGCTTTGCACAGCCTTGCCAATCTGGCTGTACTGTACGGTGCCGAATGAGCCTTCTGTGTTGGCATAAAGATTCCAGCTGTCGGTGAGGTGATAAAGAACATTCAGCGCCGGGAGCGGGGCGTTATAGCTGACCCGTTCGCGGGTGCCCAGCAGATTATTGTCCTGATAAGACTCAATGTGCTCAAAGCGCATACCTGGCGTAATCGTCCAGTTGCCGATATCCACGCGATCGTCGATATACCAGGCGTGGGCTTCGGTGCCGGAACGGGTATCGCGATCGTACGGACTGGCGGTGCTGGGCAGCTCGCCGCTGGTGGTCGCGGTGTAGTAACGCATCTCGTGGGTCGATTCGTTGACGTAGCGATAGCCGACGCCGACTTCGTGGGCGGATGGGCCGATCATAAAGCTTTGGCTGTAGCGCGGCTCGATGCCGCGGACCCAATATTCGCGCGGGGAGAGGGTAATGCGCTTACCCTGTTCCAGGTAGCCGCTGCGCAGGGTATGGGTATAGAACCCCTGAATATTAAATTTATGCTGCGCATCCGGCTGGTACTGGTAGCCGAGGCTGGCGAGCTGGCGGCGCCCCCAAAAGCGGTCATAAGGACGCGTGGACTGCCAGCGGTCGGCGTTGTAGTCGGCGCGGGAGAGGCCGCCGGGCATATCGGCTTCGCCGTCATAGTATTGCAGCAGGCTGTTAAAGGTATGGACTTCGTTGGGCGCGTATTTGCTTTTCAGCATCACATCATCAATCCGCGTGGCGCTGTGTTCGCGCCAGTCGCTGCCCCGGGTGCCGGAGTAAAGCAGGGCGGATCCGAAACCGTTGTCCGCCGTGCCGCCGATCGCGAGGTTATGCGTCTCTTTCGGGTTGTTTTGCGAAGAGGTGGGGCTGAGCTGCCCTTCAATGCCGCCCTGAATGCCAAAATCCTCGGGGATGGCGCGGGTGACGAAGTTCACCACGCCGCCGACGCTCTGCGGCCCGTAGCGTACCGCGCCGCCGCCGCGCACGACATCGATGGCGTCCATATTGCCGAGCGAGACCGGCGCCAGCGAAAGCTGCGGCTGGCCGTAGGGGGCAAAGGGAACCGGGATACCGTCCATCAGCACCGTGGAACGGCTGGCAAGCCGCGGGTTGAGGCCACGAATACCGAAGTTCATCGCCAGGTCGTGACTGCCGGTGCCGGTATTTTCCGGCGCGTTGACGCCGGGGATCCGGTTCAGCACTTCGCGCATCGTGGCGGCGCCGGTTTTGGCGAAATCCTCCCGACGGATCACGTCGCGGGCGCCGGCGTGCTCAAAGACATCATTTTCGCGCGCGTCGCCAAGCCAGTCCCCGACGACGGTGAGGGTGGATTCTGCAGTGACGGGCGCGGGATCCAGCTCCAGGGTCCAGACGTTCTTGCCCAGCGGCTTGAGCCGTAATCCGCTGCCGTTCAGCAGCCTGCGTAAACCCTCTTCGGTTTCAAAGCTGCCGTGCAGGCCCGGGCTATGCTTGCCGCGCGTCAGGCTGGCGTCGGCGGAAAGCGTGATACCGCTGCGGGCGGCATATTGGTTCAGGGCGTGGTCTAACTCCCCGGCGGTAATATCATACTGCGCGGCGGCGAATACCGGCGCGGCGGCCAGCCCCGCTAGCGGCAGCAGGCTTAAACGGATTGCCATCACCAGAGGCATCGGTTTGCGTAAAACGCGTAAAGGCGTCATCTCTTCTCCACCATCGTTTTTGGTTATATTCATCAGATAAGTCGAACGAGCAGGGGAAAAGGGACAATAGAGAATGAGAATTTTTTCGATTTTTTTCTCAGGCCGGAACGAGCGTGACCCAGTAGCGGGTGACAAACCGCAATGTAATCGGCAGCGTTTGCGCGATAACCTGCAGAATGGCATCAGGATCGCCCAGCGGAAAGGTGCCGCTCAGGCGTAAATCGGCCACGGCGGGATCGCAGCGCAGCACCCCCGAGCGATAGCGGGCGAGGGTTTCGACCACTTCGCTCAGCGGGGCGTCGTGGAAGGTCAGCACGCCCCGGATCCAGCTATCCTCGTCGCCGTTGAGCTTAACCAGGGCGGCGAAGCGATCGCGGGTAAACCACAGGCTTTCCCCGGCGTTAACGCGTTGGGCGCTGCCGGACGGTAAAACCACTTCTACGGCATGCTGATGTACCGCCAGCCGGGTGCCGCCGGCAAACTGACGGACGGTGAATTCGGTCCCGAGCGCGGTGAGAGTGCCTTCCCGCGTTTGCACCCGGAAAGGCCGCTGCCGGCTGTCGTGAGCGGTCCTGATGGAGATTTCGCCGTAGCGTAAATGAACCATGCGCTGCCGCGCGTCAAAACGGACGTCGGCGGCACTTTCGCTATTCAGCGTCAGCAGCGAACCGTCGGCAAGCCGCTGCGGGCGCGGTATCCCTTTCGCCGTCCGGTAGTCGGCGCGGAGGCCCTCCGCCAGCTCGGACTCCCAGAGCCGCCAGCTGCCTCCGGCCGCCAGCAAAAGCATCAGCCCTTTCAGCACGTGGCGACGCGCCAGACGGCTATCGTGAAGAGCACGGCTGGCCAGCCCGCCCGGCAGTTGCCCCATCTGCTGACGCAGGTTTTCTACCTGCTGCCACGCCCACTGATTTTCGTTGTTTTGCTCATACCACTGCTGCCAGCGGGCCTCCTGCTGCGGACTGACGCGCCCATCGCTGAGGACCGCGTACCAGTGCGAGGCGGAACGCAGCGCCTGACGACGGGATTCGCTTAGCGTCGGTTTCACAGGCCATTCTCCAGACGGAACAGCAGGCAGTGCTCGGTGGCTTTCGCGATATATTTCTTAACCGAACTGATGGAAACCGCCAGGCGGCTGGCGATATCGGCGTAGGTCAGCCCTTCAAGCTGCGAGAGCAAAAACGCTTCCCGGGCTTTTGCGTTAAGCCCGTCCAGCATGGCATCAATCTGCTGTAACAGTTCGAGCTGGCTCTGCCGTAGCTCCGGTGAGGGAGAGAGCTCTGGCGGTAGCTGAGAGAGCATGTCGAGCCAGGCGCGCTCCAGGGCGTTGCGGCGGAACAGGTCGATCATCACCCGTTTAGCAATCGTGCAGAGAAAAGATTTTGGATCGCGAATCGTCAACAGCGACTCGCCGGCCATAATTCGGACAAAGGTGTCCTGCGCTACGTCGTCGGCGTCATAAGCGGATTGCAGCTTATGGGTAAGCCATTTTTTCAGCCAGCCATGATGGTCGCTATAGAGCGAGGCAAGCGTCAGCGGAGAGGCGATGGCGGAAGAAGGTGACATAGCCAGGTTCAGGAGAGTTGATCAATACGGTATATGTTAATATGAGAATGGTTATCATTTCAATGAAGCGCGACTGGGATAAGGGCCATACAGACTCATAGTAACGATAAGTGATTGTTAAATATTGAATAGATTTTTCCCTTCATTGCATCATTTCTTTCCCTTTATTCTTAATGCAAATAAAATTCATTATCATTGTTCCCTCCTTAACCTTAATGTTGTATTTATAATGCATCTTATGAGGGGTGAGGAAAGTCAAATGAACGCAAGCGAAAAAGCCGGACATACGTTTTTGGCAAGCCTGGGGAAAACCCGCTTACGCCCCGGCGGCATTGAAGCCACAGAGTGGCTATTTCAGCAGGCGGGTTTTACCGCCGACAGTAAAGTTCTGGAGGTAGCCTGTAATATGGGGACAACCTCTATTGAGCTGGCGCAGCGTTTTCACTGCAGCGTTTACGCCATCGATATGGATAAAGACGCGCTGGCGAAAGCCCGGCAAAATATCGTTCGCGAAGGTGTGGATCATCGGGTGATAGTGATGGAGGCGAATGCCGCTCGGCTGCCATTTGCCGATGCAACGTTTGATATGGTGATAAATGAAGCGATGCTCACCATGTATGCGGATAAAGCCAAAGAGAAACTGGTGGCGGAATATTTTCGCGTTCTTAAGCCCGGCGGTCGTTTGCTGACGCACGATATCATGTATACGCAGGATGCGCTGGGAGAGGACGCCCGGCGGCAGCTGCAGGGGGTGGTGAAATCCCACGTCAGCCCGCTGAGCGCCGCCGCCTGGCAGACGCTTTTCCAACGGACCGGCTTTGACGCCGTAAGCATTCATCATGGACCGATGTCGCTGATGTCGCCGCGAGGGTTGATGAAAGATGAAGGTTTTAAACAGGCGCTAAAAATTGTCGGCAATGGTTTGTTGAAGCGCGAGAATCGTCCGAGATTTTTATCTATGTTGCGTTTTTTTCAACGTCATAAAAGGCATTTGAACTTTATTGCCTGCTGTTCTGTTAAAGCAACGGAGGTAAAAAGTCTGAAATAACCCACCGGCGATATGGATAATTGTCGATAAATATTAATTATTGTCAGGAAAGTAAAATAAGCTGATTCTTATTTTAGTCATTTCGCTGAAACTCATTTTTAATATTTCTATTTTATGTCAGTGAGGCTTATGGAAGATAAAGGAATAGCCTGTCTGCAAACGTTGTGAAAAGGATAACAGAAAGCAGAGGCTATCCCGATCTCATCTGGATGCAGCCGTACCTCGACGCGGCTTCAGCTGCGGCCTGCGGGTTACCACAGCGACGTTCTGGTTGGAAAAGACGCATACTTTATGTTGAATGATTAGCGCGTTAATCATTCTTGTGGTGGATATTTGAGGTTTATTATTCACTTTTTTATTTACATTTTGTTACAGGTGTGCTGGTATTGTGTTTTTTTCTGTTGACCTCTTTTTTTACTTGCCGGAGTGAATTTACCAGGATTATTATTGTCTGAACTGCTACACGTACCGCCTAATGACAGATGAAGGGACTCGTTTTTTCCTTAAGCGTTACCTCATGTTCTAATGTTTACAGGAAAAAACATGTCTTGCGCTTTTAATAAAAAACTTCTTCATCCCCGTAATTGGGGGACCTGGTTTGGCCTGAGCGTGCTCTGGCTCATCGTCCAGCTTCCTTATCCCGTCTTGCATCTTATCGGTACCAGCGCCGGTCGCGCATCCCGGCGCTTCCTGAAACGCCGTGAGCATATCGCCAGACGCAATCTCGAACTTTGCTTTCCCACCATGTCGCCCGCGGCGCGCGAAAAGCTTATCGAGCAGAACTTCATGTCGCTAGGGATGGGTCTGATTGAAACAGGGATGGCATGGTTCTGGAGCGATGAGCGCGTTAAGAAATGGTTTGACGTGGAAGGCATGGTCAATCTCAATAATGCCCTGAGCGAGCAAAAAGGCGTGATGGTCGTTGGCGTCCACTTTATGTCGCTTGAACTGGGTGGCCGTACGATGGGGCTGTGTCGTCCGATGATGGCGACCTACCGTCCGCACAATAGCCCGTTAATGGAGTGGGTGCAGACGCGCGGTCGTTTGCGCTCGAACAAGGCGATGATTGACCGTCGTAATTTATCCGGTCTGGTACATGCCTTAAAGTCGGGTGAAGCGGTGTGGTTTGCGCCGGATCAGGACTACGGCCCGAAGGGGAGCGTATTTGCTCCGTTCTTCTCGGTACAGCAGGCAGCAACGACTAACGGTACCTACGTACTCTCTCGTTTGTCGGGCGCGAAAATGCTCACCATCAGCATGGTGCGTAAAGCGGACCGCAGAGGTTATAGCCTGCACATCAGCGACGTCATGAGCGACTATCCTGGCGAAGATAAACAGGATGCGGCAAGCTATATCAACAAGGTTATAGAGAAAGAGATCCTGCGCGCGCCGGAGCAATACCTGTGGGTTCACCGCCGCTTTAAAACCCGTCCGCTGGGCGAAACTTCGCTCTATTAAGCTCTCCGCACTCGCGGCGCTTTCAAAATGGTCCCGGTTGCGTTAACGTGCGCGGGATCATATTTTTTGTTGTAAGCGAAGGAGTGCGTTGTGTTCGCTGAGTTTGGTGTATTGAATTACCTGACCTATCTGGTCGGCGCTATCTTTATCATCCTGGTTCCCGGCCCGAATACCTTTTTTGTCCTCAAGACCGGCATCGCCCACGGCGTTAAGAAAGGGTATCTGGCGGCGGCAGGCGTGTTTATTGGCGATGCGGTGCTGATGTTTCTGGCTTTTGCCGGCGTCGCGACGCTCATCAAGACTACGCCGGTGCTGTTCAATATCGTGCGTTACCTGGGGGCGATTTATCTGCTGTGGATGGGCGGCAAGATGCTCTACGCGGTGTTAACCCAGCGTGATGGTCATTCGTCTGCTGATTCCGAGCCGGGCAGCGCGATTCTCAAACGTTCGCTGACCCTTAGCCTGACGAATCCAAAAGCGATTCTTTTTTATGTCTCATTCTTCGTGCAGTTTATTGACGTCGGCGCCAAAACGCCCGGGCTGGCGTTCTTTATTCTGGCGCTGACCCTGGAGATAATCAGCTTCATCTATATGAGCTTTTTGATCCTCTCCGGCTCTTTCGTCACGCGTTACGTGAAGACGAAAAAGAAGCTGGCGAAAATCGGCAACAGTCTGATAGGCCTTGTGTTTGTCGGTTTTGCCGCCCGTCTGGCGACGCTCCAGTCGTAATCGTTGGGGGCCGGTACGCGGGACCGGCCCTATAGTGACTGTCACTGCCTCGTAACAAAATCCCTTCAATTTTGATTGCATTGGTGTTACATATACAGCCGATTATCGCTTAGAAAAAAGGGAACCCGGATGATTCTGCAGAAACTCACCAGCAATAAAAACAGCAAGAAGTTCTTTTTGTCGATCGCGGCGATCTTTGCCATCGCGCTTATCGTGGTTGGGCGCGCCACCTTTGGCGGCGTGGTGAGTGAATACAATATGCCGTATTCAGAATGGACGACGTCAATGTTCTTCCTGCAGGGGGCGATGGTCACGGTTTACAGCATTGTGTTTACGCTGCTGTTTTCCATCCCGCTGGGTTTCCTCTTTTTAGGTTCCGACCGCCGGGACTAATTTCATGCAATAAGGCGAACCGAAGTTCGCCTTATTATGTTTCCACGGCTATCGCCAGTCTCTGTCGTCATGATGATGGTGGCGGTGTTGATGGTGATAGCCTGGGTCGACAATACATCCCGATAACAGCGTGCAAAGCGCGAGAATCAACGGCAACACGATCGGTTTTTTCATTTCTCACTTCTCCAGTTAAATCCGTGCGCAAAAACGGGCATGCGCCATCGGCTGATGAGGTGAGTGTATGCTTTTAACTTATTGAGTAGATGAGATAATTCTGCAATCCTTGCCGGAAAGACGCGCGAATAATCCTGGATTTACCACCAGCCCAATTGCGTACCCGCCACGGCGACGATGGCGACAATAAGCATAATTATGGTGCTTTTTTTCATTACGCTCCGCCTGGTGCCGCATAGCCGCCGACAAAAAACCAGCCCAGAAAAACCACGGCGACGATAAAAATAGCCACCGGAAATAGAATACCCAGTCTCATTATTGAGCCCCTGTAAGTGCGAGTCGTGTCGACTATGATACGGGATTTCACCGTAGATTAGTCAATATGAAAAAAACGCCCCTGACGGCGAGACTGCTTATCCTGATACATCGCCTCATCTGCGGCGCGCAGCGCCAGTTCAACGTCGATCTGCCAGGGGTCGGCTTCAATCACCCCAAAACTGGCGCCGGGGTAGTTAATCCGGTGTTCGCCAAGGAAATAGATCCCCGCCAGCGCTTGACGTAACGCGGCGATATACTCCTGCTGGTCGGCTGAATCGGGACCCGGACCGACAATTAAAAACTCATCGCCGCCGAGACGGCCTACAATATCGCTGCTGCGCACGCGTGCGGCCAGGCGTTCTCCGATCTGAATCAAAAAGCTGTCGCCGCACGGGTGGCCGAATCGATCGTTGATTGCTTTGAAATCATCGAGATCGATAAAAATCAGCAACACGCTGCGCTGCTGTTCCCGGGCCTGCGAAAACTGCGCGGCAAGATGCTTAAACAGCGAGCGGCGATTCGGCAAACCCGTAAGCTCGTCGGTATACGAATGCATCTCCAGCGCGACGTTAGCCGCCCGAAGCTGCTGTACCAGCGTCTCTTTCTCAACGTAATGGGAGATGAGGTTGGCAAACAGATTCATCACCTGCTCACCCTCAATGTTATAGGGCTGTCTTGCCCGGCTGGTGGCGCACAGCGTGCCGAATAATGAGCCGTCGGTCAGGCGCACGGGAATGCTGAAAAAGGTGGCGATCCCCAAATCCTGGGCGGCGAGACACGAACGCCAGCGCTCGGCAACATCGTTGCTAAAAATGCAGCGGTCGTCCAGCGCGCGTTTGCACAGCGAGTCGTTCCACGGGACGGAGAACCCTTCGGGGATCTGCATTTCGCTGCTGTTGTGCGCGTACATAATATGCTGGCGCTGCGCGTCGAAGTCGATACGAGTCAGGTAGGTAGATTCCATTCGGGTAACCAGCTCCAGCATCTCAAGCAGCTGTCGCACCAGGGTTTCGAGGGAGTGTTCATTAGCGAGCGTTTGCGACACGCGAGCGAGAATAAAATCGGACATGAGAAATACGGCTCCCGAATGCTAATCGTCACTACCAGCAAATGATGCTAAAAAACAATCAGCGCAGAATTAACAGAGATACACAAAATTTAACACATCTGGGGGGAGAATACCTGCATCCGCGGCGGGAAAAAAGCCCCGTCGGGTGCGTTGGACACACCCGGAACAAGGGGCTTTCAACGGTACAATGCGGGGTTGCGCGGCACGCAAGACCATTGAAAGCCATAACTAATTACCTATCTGTGGACATTATGTGGACATTTCACGCATCGGCGCTACCTCTCAGCGGGTTAAGCGAGATCGCGTCCTGAAGATATTCCGGTGCAAAGTGAGCGTAGGCCATAGTTTGCTCAATTCGAGCATGCCCAAGGATCCTCTGTAACGTAATGATACTTCCCCCATTAATCATAAAGTGCGTCGCGAAACTGTGGCGTAGTGCATGCGTCGCCTGGCCGGTCGGAAGATCAGGTTTTACTTCCCTGAGTATCTGCCTGAAGTCAGAATAAGACGCCTTACCAAATAACAACCCTCGCTTACCATCTGCTATGAGTTTTGCCACTTCCGCTGATACTGGAACAGTCCGCTGCTTGTTACTCTTGGTTTTAACGAACGTCACACGGTTCTGTATGATGTGTTCCGCCTTGAGTCGAGCCGCTTCGCCCCAGCGAGCACCAGTACTTAAACAGAGAACGGCTATCTTCTTGTTGTCGCCATCCAGTTTAAAGAGCAAGTGCTTGATTTCGTCCTCTGTCAGATAGCCAGTTTCGGGGACATCTTCTTTCAACTTCTTCCGCCCTCTGATCGGATGTTCACCCGAAAACAACTCGGCCTCGATAAGCGCTGTGAACATGCCACTGATGCTGTTGAGATCACGGTTAATGGTGGAAGCTTTAATACCCTGGCTTCTTCTTGCCGCGTAATACTGACTAATCAGCGCTTTTGTAATCTGAAAAGCACAAGGATCGTCGGTAATTCTGCAAAAAATATCTAACTTGTTGCGGTTTATCCGACCGTGCTCCTCATGCCTGCCTTTCAAATTCCACCAAAGCTGTATCAGTTCAGACAGATGCCTCTTATCCGTCGGTTTTGATAACCATTCTTTGGTGTGGTGGTTGAACTGGGTATGCTTCTCGAAAGCTACCGCTTCACTTTTCTTATCAAACTTCCTGCGGATACGCTTTCCATTGCGACCAGCAGGCCTGATGTCCACTTCATATCGACCATCATCGAGTTTCTTAATAGTCATAAGAAAACCCTCCGATGGGTGCGTTTGCCTTTAGGCCTCAACGCGTTGCAATTATGTGATGAATACTTTTCGACCAATAATAGACATTTGAAATGTATGTAGGACTGGTTAATTGTTAACCAGTCTTTTGGTCTGAGTGCTGCGAGGTTGTTAAGTCTTGCCCAAAGTGTGCGAGGGCCGGTGCGATTTGACCGGATTCAGGGGACACCTGATCGGTCATAAACCAAAGAGCGTATTTACAGAATCGGGGGTGTTGGAGAATTTTCATCGCTATGTCGGTAGGGGGTATGGTCCTTCCGCTTTCATAATATGTGAGTGAGCTGTAAGGAACTCCTGTAATTTCAGCAAATTGCTTTCTGTTAAGTCTCTCGGACTCGCGAATCAACGCAAGCTTCTCGCTAATAGCTGTTGACATGTTATCAAGATCCTCTAATATCTTCGGTATTATCTACTGTTGTTCGATATTCTCTAAAATCACTAAGGCACATTAGAGAACATTGAAGCCCATTGGTTAGATCTAGATAAGAGGTTATCAGATGAACAAAAAAATTGTCAGTAGCAGCGATGCCATCCCGTATCAGGAGTTTGCGAAAATTATTGGTAAAACTCCGGCGGCCGTAAGAGGAATGATCGAGAAAGGGAAGCTTCCTGTAATCGAGATGACCGATCCCCAGTCTACTTCTGGCCGTGCGGGCGAGTATTGGGTTTATCTTCCAGCCTGGAACAATGGTATGAAACTGGCCTACGAAAGTCGTCCAAAGGAGATCAGAGAAGGATGGTTGATGTGGCTTGGTCTCGGTGAGCCAGGTCGATAGCCGGTTTCAGGAGAGGAAACATGAAGAACGGTAGCCGCGGATCAGTATCACAACTCAATAGCAAAACCAGCCTCTACTGTGGTTTTACTATTCTTAAACTCCCACGCAAAAAACCGTACAACCGCCAGCGCTATCAAATTACGCACACAGGCCATTATTACGGCATCGACTTTGCTTTATCAGAAGCATGCCGAACGATTGACAGAATCATGAGTAAAAAGCGGTTTATTGCTTTTTAATCTCTGGGGGCGAAAATGAAACTCGAATATGCAGACAAAATTAACTCGCTTTTACAATGCTTCCATTTCAATAAAGAGTTTCTGGAATGGAATCATGATTACTCTCTCCAGCTTTTACGTCATGGCGTATCCCACCTTTATCATTTCGCAATGCTTCAAGGCGAGAATGATGAATGCACCCTTGAAGAACTCCGCAACATCATTATTTCCGTCACCGATGGTGAGATCCCTAAACCATATGACCTGCTATCTCTTGGCGCTGAGCAACTGAAGAGGGCTATGACGTTTGTTCAGCCGCAAGCGGTAACCGTAGAGGTTACACCGGAGATCCTGGAACACCTGAAACTGGGAGCTAGAGCCTCCTGGCGGCTGGAGCCCCCTCGCTTTAACTGATCATCGGAGTACGCCATGTTCACCGAAGAAAAAACATCTTGGGAACAGGAAATGCTGATACGCGAGGCGATAGAAAATGCTGAGCAGGGTTTCACTGTCCACCTGAGAAATGGTGCGCGTATTACAGTCAGCTCTAACAGCCCATCAATTGATATAATTATTTACGGTCTGGAGAAAGCAATTCGCGGTAATCACGATCGCGCGCGAATGACCTTTATTGATTTCATGTATTACTGGCATGAAAGGATATTTAAGCAGATTAAAAGAAAGCCGCGCCCTAACCACTAATTAACCAGCATTAAAAACAACGGCATTCATTTTGCCGGGGATTCGTTTTGCTTTTTTCAGGAGGTTGCATGTCGGTTACGTCAATAAAGCCGGAAGGCGGAATAAGCGATCCAGAGTTTATGGGAATCAGCACCAATGCGCGCAAAGGCGAGCGCGCCCATTTACTCGGATTGCTGCGCATCCGTATGGGCCTGCTGAAAGAGCAAGGCCTTACCCCCGAAGAGATTTATTCAGCACTTGAGCAGTGGATAGCCAACCACGAAACAATCACCAGCGAGGGCAGTAGACCATGAATCACGTAATGATCGATTTGATTAACGTTAATAAGAAACCGTCATCACCTCTGTGTGCCATTGAAGCTGTGTTTTTTGAGCCCTCAACAGGGCAGATCGGAAAGGTTTTTTATTCTTCGATAGACATTCGTAAATCTGAAAGCTTGGAGGGCCGTATCAGCATTAGTACGGCATTCGATTGGATGAAAAAAGACTCTCACTGGCGCGCCGAAGTAATGAGCGCAACCGAAGCTGAAGAAGATGCACTTTGCAGCCTTGCTGCTTTCATCGCCGACAATACCTGTCCCCGGAACGCGGCGTTATTCGTATGGTTCAAAGATGCCCCGGAAAAACTGGTTTCACTTCGTTATGCCGTGGATCGCTTAGAGGTGTCAGGCATTTTCCCTGAAGGCACAAAATACCGCTGCATTCGTTCACTTCTCGACCTTGCTGCTGCCACAGACTATGCGCCTCATGCGAGAAGCGCCCTGGCACGTTACACGCTCACTGACGCGCGATATCAAGCAGAGCAAGTCTGCGAAATCTGGCAGCGCTTGACCTCTCCACACACTGGATCGCTATGAGGGCCGCCATGCATTCGCATCTGTCTGTTGTTTGTAACGCGCCGTTGCCGGTTTGTAAGAGGGCGCTTGCCGCCCTGAATTGCTTTGCTCGTGGACAGCGTAATTACACCCGAGTCAAGCCACACGCCTATCTCGTGATCCGCATTGGCCTCCGTTGGCGTTTGCTCAGCAAAAACGGTGGTAAGCAGTGGCGACTGATGACCCATGAAACCTATAACCAGGAATGCCGCAAATGATTAAGTCACCTCTTAAGTGGGCTGGCGGTAAAACCCGCGTGTTGCCGGAGCTGCTGAAGCACTTACCTAAAGCCGATTGCTTGATTGAGCCCTTTGTAGGCAGTGGCACAGTCTTTATGAATACGGAATACCGCCGCTATGTGCTTTGTGACAGCAATCGCGCATTGATCAATTTCTTCCTCGCGCTCAGGGAAGACCCAGAAAGATTGATACTGATCGCCAGGAACGTATTCAGAAATGGCAATAACGAAGATAGCTATTACGAAGAGCGCAAGTTGTTCAACCACCTGTCGTGGGATGACGAGTGTGCAGATGATTACGTTGTACGGTGGGCGGCCTCATTTTTATACCTGAACCGCCACTGCTTTAACGGGCTTTATCGCACCAACAGGGATGGCGGTTTCAATGTTCCATTTGGCAGCTATAAGGCGCCTTATTTTCCAGAAGCAGAAATGCGCCTATTTGCCGAAAAGGCGCGGGATACTCACGCGCTCTTTCTTTGTAATGATTTTCGTACTTCCATTCCGTACGTCGCCAGGAATCGCCTGGACTCCGTGATTTACTGCGATCCGCCGTACATCCCGACTAGCAAAACAGCTAATTTTACCGCTTACGGCAAGCCATTTGCCCTGGATGATCACCGCGCTTTGGCTACGGCGTTGCTGGACGTTAATCGTCAGCATGGAACGCGCTCGGTCATCTCGAATAGCGACACACCAGAAACACGCCAGATCTACTCCGCTTTCAATCTCCACGCCTTCAGAGTTCGACGTTCCGTTAGCGCCAAAACCCGCGGTATGGCCGGTGAAGTGATTGGCGTTCTTCGCGTGTGTGGTGGTTGCGGTCGTTCTGGTGGTGGAGGTTGCCCGGACTGTGGGGCGGTGATGGGTGATGCGACATATGCCGAAATGTTTGGCGCGCCGGCTTGTTGAGGCATTAGCTTTGCAAAGTAAGATAACGACGGTGAGCTATGCCTGATTCCACAGTCCTGGCATGGAGCTGGAATGCCCCACGGCGGGCTATTAATCCAAGCGACGCCGAAGAGCCTGCAATTGAGTATCTCACCCCAAAAGGCGAGCGTAAGGCACTTGCCTATAGCGATCTTGTTGATGTTGTTTATCGGGTACCGTTGCGCCCTCGTGATGGGGAGGCGCGCAGGGCATTTGATCGCGCAAGACTGGCGCGTCATCTGCGGCGCCGCGTCCAGGCTCTCCCTGCGTTTATCCGCAAGCGCTTTTCAATGCACCTGGAAACTCTGGACCGTAGGGACCGGAAAGAGGCCGTACGCTGGTTATTCAACACGTTTGAGCGCCATGTATTGCGTCGTGTTGATGCGGTAAACGCACAATATCTGCCGCAAAGTAATCTGCCTGCAATTCTCTTTCCGCTACGTGATGATTTTCATCTGCTGCCATGGGCAGATAAAAAGCGCCTGAAACGACTGGCCTATAGGCTCGCCAATCTGATGAAAAGCGAGTTTATGCGCGAGTTTGATTTTCGGTACGAGAAAACGGCAGATGTGGAGTTTTCCACGATCTACGCTTACGGCGCTATTGCCAGTAAAGCGTCCTCACTCAATATTGCGATCCCTGGCTGGAAACAGTATTGCGATGAAGCACTGACAGCAGAAGATGCATTGCGTGTGATTGCCAGACTTCAAACGGAAAAGTGGTGGTTAGGTAAGCTCCGCAAAATCCATGACCGCTGGCGCGAGCACCTCCTGATCGCCACTAGCTACGTCAGCAAAGTGGCATCACCCTATTGCTCAGAGCCTTGCCTCAGGGAGTGGATAGCTCAAAAAAAAGCCAACTTTGAATACCTTCAGGCGATGGAGCTGGAAGACCAGGACACTGGCGAGCGTACCTCCTTGCTCGATAAGGTCATGGGCAGCGTTTCCAACCCGAAGATCGCCCGTCATGAATTGATGGTGCGCATGCGCGGTTTTGAGGATATGGCTAACGAGATGGGACTGGTTGGCATGTTCTACACGTTGACCGCACCGTCACGTTATCACGCCACACATGTGCATTCCGGCAAGCGCAACGATAAATACTGCAATGCTAGCCCACGCAAAACTCAAAAGTACCTTTGCAACGTCTGGTCACGTGTACGCGCCAAATGGGGAAGGGAAGGCATCCGCACATTTGGTTTCCGTGTAGCCGAACCACATCACGACGGAACGCCGCACTGGCACCTGCTGTTATTTCTCCTCCCGGAAGAGGTGGAGCTTGCCACTGAAATTTTTCATGAGTACGCCCTCCAGGTGGATGGAAGCGAACCCGGCGCGGCTCAGTATCGTTTTACTGCCAAACCAATTGATGAAGAGTTTGGATCGGCAACGGGATACATCGCAAAGTACATCTCAAAAAATATCGACGGTTATGGAATGGATGGCGAGTTTGATCACGAGTCAGGCAAACCCGTTAAAGAGATGGCAAAGCGCGTGCGGGCGTGGGCTTCACGCTGGAGTATTCGCCAGTTTCAACAGATTGGCGGCGCGCCTGTATCCACATGGCGCGAACTAAGGCGCCTAGGAAGTCGTGAGCTTGTCTTACACCCGGAACTTGAAGCTGCCCGTGCTGCTGCTGATGCGCCCGACTGGCCGGGATACGTCAACGCCCAGGGCGGCCCGTTTGTAACTCGCGATTGTTTGCGTGTTCGTCTCAATTACGAATACACCGAAAACGGCAATGATTATGGTGACACAGTCGCCAAAATCAGCGGCGTCTATTGTCCTTTTACGGTCAGTGAATCGGTCATTTATACCCGCACCAACGATTACAAAATCGTACCGAAGCATAAGCCATCGTCGGTCGAGAATTTGACCTTAGAAGGCCGCGACGCGGCCCCTTGGAGCTCTGTCAATAACTGTACGGGGCGCGCCGAATCGGACGAAAAACCACCGCGAGAAACAGCGATGTCAGCCTGTAAAAGCTCGCCCCACGACAGTTCAGTGACAGAACTTCCGCTGAATATTGAAGATCTAAAGCGATATTCACGCCAGCAAAGGCAGGAGATCACCGGCCGGCTAAGAAAATCTGCCCGAGAAAACTCAGATCAGACCTTCATGCGTACCGCGCGTGGGATGCGCACGTCGATTGATGACGAAACCGCGCTGGCATGGGGGCCAAAAGTCACCGCCGCGAAAGATGTGAGCTTGACGCCGGAAGAAGCAGAACAGCGCTGGCGCGAGAAGTTACAGCTTGAGGCGAAACGGCGTGCAGATAACTATGCCGCTGCGGCTTCGGAATACCAAAAGAAAAAGTCAGAGGTAGAATTACTTCAACAGAACGGTACGGCAGCGAACGGCGAGGGGCGAAATTCACCGCAGCAAGGCATTAGCGGGATCTCGCAAGAAGTGCCTGACCATGCGATCGCCGAACTGAATAGACGTAATATCATTCTCAGTGACGGGGAGGTTAGATTATTAGTAGGTGGTTGCATTCTGTCGCGTGGCGAAATGGAGTTTGCCATCAGAGAAGGGGAGTTAATAGTGGAGCGCCGATTGTTTAAACACGCCAACCACGCCCCGGCATCATTGACCAAACAAAGTGAGCTGCTCGATCGCTGCCAAATGGCTATAAGGAAGAAATTATGACCACGTTTAATGTAGAAATGCATGAAGATATCGTTATCTGGCTAAAAAAGAGCTATTGCCCAGAGATAGTCCTGGATCTGCCATCGGTGCCGGAACCCGGCGATAAGCTGTGGCTGAAGAGTATGCAAGGTCCATATGTTGTCGAAACGGAAAGATGCATGATCGTTGAGTCGTGCTGCGTTTCACGTCTACGGCCGACTGTGCGTCTGGTATTGGCGTTTGGCATTGTAACTAATCAAGGGCACAGTGAATTTTGCGAAGAGTGTGCCTCTTCGAGAGAGGTGCCGCATGCACCATTGTAAGAGATCATTCACAGCATCCGATCGGAACAGTACCAGAAAAAGCAGTCGCAGGTCCGCGGTCGTATACTCGGCAAATCAGTGCCTTTGACTCAGAGAAGCGCAGTAACCTCTTAAGTCTGCTAACTTTTAAACATTGATTTTATCCACGGCTATCTTATGATATTAATAGCTACTAACCCTGTGGTTATTTTTATTTAAATGGATGCATTTGAAAATGAGTACATATCATAATGATCACCCCATACTAGGTGGCCAAAATGACCCTGATTTATTAAATAGGCTTGATTTTTCAAATCATTTGGCCAATATTTTACTGTTAAATCACGATGATGATTGTCTTACTGTGTCTATAGAAGCAGAATGGGGATATGGTAAGACATCAGTAATAAATCTCATAAAAGGTGCTTTGAATAAAAAGGATACCTTACCAATTATAATAGAATATAATCCATGGTTGGCTGGTCAACCTGAATCATTGATTCAAGATTTTTTATTGCAGTTTTCTTCACAACTAAATGTTAAAGATAAATCAGAAGAGGCTTTGGAAGTTTCAAAAAAATTAATCGCATACTCTAGTCTCTTTAGTGTTGCAAAACTTGTCCCAGGTACAGAACCTTGGGCATCGATCATAGAAAAGGTTTTCTCAAGATTTGGGAGTGCAACTAAAAAAATTGCTGAGCTAAAAAAACTGGATCTTTTAGGTAGAAAAAAACAGGTGGAGGAAGCAATAAAAAAAATAAAGTATCCTATAGTTGTAATAATTGATGATATTGATCGATTGACTCCCGCTGAAACCTTTCAAGTTTTACGGTTGATTAAAGCTGTCGCAGATTTCTCAGGTACTTCTTTTTTACTCGCATTTGATCCTAATTATCTAATTTCTGTACTTGATAAAAATAATATCGTCAATTCTTCGGAGTATATTAATAAGATTATTCAACTTCGAGTATCTCTTCCTGTGATATCAGAAAGGGATATGAATGAACTTGCAAGCGCAGAGCTGGAAAGATTAAGTGATAAATCTTTAACTGAAAGATTCGAAAGTGATCAAGAGAGACTGAGCTGGATTTATCATAATTATTTTAAACAACTAATTAAGAACCCTAGAGAATTAAAGAGATTTTTTAACCATCTAAGGTTCGTTTTAGAGCAAATTGAAGGGCAGGTATGTTTTTCTGATCTCTTTGCTTTATCTCTGGTCGCCACTAAATCGAATTTGGTTTACGAGCATATTAAAAAAACACCAGAAGCGTACATTGGAAAGAGATTCACTAATGATGGGCTTTTGGCGGATAAAATTCAAGATATTGTGGATAGGTTTAGTGATGAAAGAAGTAAGAACCTGAATAACTTTCCTAGTCGAGAGCGTAAATTGATGCTGGAACTCTTAGGCGAAATATTTCCTCTTTTACAGTCCGGGGGATATTCTCATTATGGGGTTTCTGAGCCCGATACCGCGGGAAGAGTATCTGCACCGCAAAGGCTCCATATTGCCTTTCATTATAAAACTCCAGCAGGATATATCTCTGATCAAGATATTATTAGTTTCATTGAAGGGAATGTTAAAAGGGATGAATTTCTAGAGGATGTGCTATCTCAAAATGCCGAAGAAAGATTTTTTGAAATGATGACTATGTATTCAGGTTATTGTAAACCTAATAGTTTTGAAGTTTTAACGTGCATTTATGATACTTTTCTGTTTTCTCAGGAATTGAAATCCTCCTTGGAAAAAAACCTTGGCTTTATGACTAAAGATCTTTATAGATGGATTAATTGGCTTACTAATAAAATTATATCTGAAAGTGATGATAAATATGAGCTAATAAAGAGTATTGTAGGAAGGCATGAGAATGCACCATTTGGTGCAGACGTTTTATACAAAACTCGAGACCAGATTCAAAATGATAATAATGACAAGTCGTGGATTAGTATTGAAGAGTTGGCTGAGCTTGAGGATATCTTTAAGCAAATGGCTATTAAGGTTTTGAATGACAGAATGTATTTTGATTGTAATCTTGAGTCTCACATATTTTTCGAATTAAAAAGGGTTTCTGTTCAATGTGCGTCAGAGTTTATTTCTTCTATATTATCAAAGGATGGATTAATTAGAGTGTGTGAGATCATTTGTGAAACAGGTAACGATTCAACAAATGGTCCTTATATTAAATTTGATGAAAAATACTTTGGAGAAATAGTTGATATAACTAAAGTCCGGAGTGAAGTCAAAGGTTTAGATATTTCAATTTATCCCATACGCATTCAAGCTGTGCTTAAGAGCATTCAAGATGGAAAAAAATATTATTTACGAGATGCAACTGTTGGTGATAGGTGGTAAAGCTTTTCTAATTATTCTTAGAGTTATGGGTGTATTTTTCTTCCTTTTTAGAGGGTGATTGTAAAATAGGCATGGATGCCACATGAAGCGGACACGTGATGTAATCCGTCAGTTATTAGTTTTTCTTCTCATATGGTACCTGAAGTCTCATTCTCAATGTTGTTTTAGAAGGAGTAATGCTATGAATATACAGTGGATGTGTTGATATTAACTATATGTTGTTGTCTGGCTTGTAGGTTTATATGCTACTAGCGATTCTGAAAACTACGAAATGAGAAAATGCAGTTGTTACAAAAATGACCGTTTGCCGTCACGAAAAATTTTTTTTCAGTTTAGTGGAAAATTAAACTTGTCCACTTTAACTGAACAGCTAATTTCAGCTCATCGCTCAGAACGGACATTAAACATAGCGATAGTCAGATGAAATATGCATCGGTTATGTAGAAAACTGCTTAAATACGAATGGTCCTTTTCAGCGCGATGCATAACAGTGCACAAACTCGCACAATTTTTTTGATGCATTTTATGCCTTTTTAGCTCACACGCAGTGCGGTCTGAGGTTGGTTTTGCATGCATGAAAAACAAAAGCTTAGCTGCGCGCAGGTGACGGGGGGCAAGCCCCCGCAAACGGGTCAGGGCAGGGAAGGCGGCAGAATACGCAATTTCACGGTTTCTGCGTCACGGTGAGCGGTCGTTTTGGTTGGCGGCATGCCCTTGCAGGGAAAACGCAGCGACGCGCAGAGGGGCGCTGATGCGGGATTTTTTCAGCAGAAAAGATGAGGCCAGCGAAAACGCTGGCCTGTTATAAATGGCTGATGTTGTTTAAAGAAACTGAGTTTTCTGGCGGTTATTTCTCAGCGGTAAGCAATGCGTAAGGGTTAAAGCGGATCACTTCTTCTCCGATCCACTCATTGACCACCTTCAGCGCCTCCATTACGGGCGTCAGCTCGTTGATAGCGTAGACCCGGGCGGCTTTCTCGATATCCCCAAATGAGCCGTTTCCCTCTGGCATGGCGCCCATCAGCTGCGGCGGGATACGGTGCGCTGCGAGTATGTCGTCACGTGTGGCGTTCTTAATGTTGATAAACTCATCTTTCGCCGTGATCTGCTGGAAGGGGAGGATTTGCACGCCGTCTTTGCCGCCGCCTGGCGCATGCAGCAGCAGGTTTTTAAATGCGCCTTTCCCACGCGCACCGGTCAACGTCTCTTTGACTGCCTTCATGCTTTTATCATCAACCTGTCCAGCGCCAATATAGACAATACATCCAGCATGCGATCCGTTGTCGTAGTACAACTTACGGAACATGTCAGCGGAGTGGGCCAGGCTGGCGGCCAGCAGTGCTGCCATATATTCCGGCATACCGTAGACCTCCTGATTAATATCAGGGTTCAGAACGTGACAAACCGTTCCTGATTTGAACGTGTGCTCTTCTTTCCAGCGCCGGATAAACCAGTATTGATCGAGATCTGTGCTCCCACGCCGGGTGTACTTCGCCAGAGAGTGTTTGAAGGGTAGCGGGCCGCCCAGGCGATTACGCGGCAATTCGAGATAGGCATTGCCAAACGTGAACCAGTCCAGCGCAAACGCGGAAAAGGTCTGGCGATTGAGCAGCTTGTGCGGGATAAAACAGCCGGTGAGCACATTTCGTTTGAAATACAACGCCGACTCATGCCAGGCGCTCTGACGTGGAGCTTTAGCCAGCCCGTAAAAATCCACTGGCGTCTCATAGTATCGCCCGTTGTCCATGCAATAGAGATTGTCCAGCAAATCGGCCATATCCCGCACGGGATAAGGGCCGTCAAAGCTGAACGCTGTCAACGCGGGGTCGGCCTTCAGTGACTCCACAATGTCAGGGCCGGCGGTGCTGGCTATCGGCTTTTTACCGTATTTCTTTTTCAAAGTTACCATCCCATTGCGAAACCACCGCCGCCACTTTCCTGGCCCAACGGTTCATTAATAATCGAAAGCATGGTTGCCCAAGCCATATCACCATGGCTTACGCCGCGCGATCGGTCCGTTTCGTAAGTGATGAAACCGCCGGGCGTAACAACTTTGCGAACAGCGTTAAAGGCTCTGACCAGGCCCTGCTCGCTGCGGTCATATTCCCAGCGGCCGGCGCGGATGACCTGCAACATTTTGAGGACAAGAGCGCGCTTGGAAGAGAGGCTCATCTGGTAGCAAATAGCGGCTGGGAACCAGTTTTTAACAATCTGCCAGACCGCCTCCCCGACGCCTTGCCCGTCAATGGCGATGTGAGTGACGTTGTAGCGCTCGGCAGCCTCTTTGATGACCGCCGCCTGCTGTTCAAACTCAAGCCCTCGCAGTTGCTTCAATTCAACCGTTCGAAACCGGCCGCCAGCCACAAGGGGAGGGACCGTCACGGATAGAGCACCGGCATCACCATTGCCGCTGCCGCCGTTGGCGTCGTAGCCCAGCCACACCTCACGTTGCCCCATAGGGCGACTGGCGAACGGTTTCCAGTCGGGCCAGTCGTCATACCCGTCAGCGCCGCACCCCAGTAACTGGCTAAGATTGAACGCGCTTTCGCCGTCTTTGACGAACTCGCACATGTACAGGTTTTCAAATTCATCAGGGCTGTTTTCGTCCCGGATTTCATCAATGTCGGTGTAGTCCCAGCCGTTGTTAATAGCGTCCTGAATAGTGACGATCTGCCGCCACGTTTTATCCGGGTAAAGCACGCCGCTATGGGTTTTCTTCCATGAAACGTCAAAGTCAACGCGCTGCGCTTTAGGCCGTTTCGCATTCCATCGATCGCCGGTCCAGAACTGATAGGCTTCATGGCTTTCGCTGGATGGCGTGGAGAAGTACGTACGCGTTAAGCCTTTGAGCGTTGCCATAGCGCCGGCAACCTTACGCAGATTGATAAAGTTACCGGTCCAGAAAAACTCATCAAATCGCAGGTGCCCCGTGTAGGACTGCGCGGTCGCAGCTGATGTCCCGAGAAAATGCAGCTCCGCGCCGTTTGACAGCGTGATTTGCTCGCCGCCTTTAAGTTCGACGTCCACCTCTTCAGCCGCTTTACGGATGAAGTTGCGGAACTGTAGCGCCTGCTTTCGTGATGCTGACAGAAAGATTTGGTTGCGCTGGTAGTCGTGCTTAACGTCCGTTCTCAGTGCGCCCAGCAACGCCTCGCGTGCAAAGTACCAGGTAGCGCCAATCTGCCGCGATTTGAGGATCATCCGGTTACGCTGATCGCGCTGTTCGTACCAGCCGCGCTGGTGCCATGCGAGAGAGTCGAGAATTTTTAAGCGCAACGCCTCGATCTGCTCCTCGGAGAAGTGATTTTTCTTCTTGCGTCGACTGGTTTTTTTAGCGCCTGTGGTAGTGGAGGCCTGCCCGGTATCCAGCTTTTTCAACTGCCGGGTTAACAGATCAATTTCTTTGAAATCGCCACTGGTTTTATTGTCTTTCGCGCTCAGCTGGCAGAGACGGGTATCAATGGATTGCGTCACCCGTTTGATGGGCGTTGTGTCATCCCATGCGTCGCGCTTTTTCCACGAATAAACCGTGTTTGAGTTGATACCCATGAGTCGCGAAATTTCGGCGGGCGGGTAACCCTGCCAGTAGAGCTGCTTTGCCCTCAATCGAATAAACGCATCCTGAATCATCACTTCCCCCTTTTGAGCAGGGAGATTACCTGCGCGCGATCCCCGCGGCTCGGGCTTTCAGGTCTGACCGTTCTCCGACAACAAAACCGCGTGGCGCCGGGCTTTCAGGCTCTGCGATGATGCAGCGACTGACATTAATCAACAGGATAAAACGACATGGCCAGCACGACTAAACCCGCCCGCAAGAAGTTTCGCGTTGCGGTTTCCGGCGCCACCGTTGACGGGCGCGAGATCCAGCCGCAGCACCTCCGCGATGCGGCGGCGAGCTACAACCCGGACGTTTACGGCGCCCGCGTCAACGTGGAGCACTATCTCTCTATGCTCCCTGACAGCAATTTTGGCGCCATGGGGGATGTTGTGGCATTAAGCGCGGAGGATATCACCGAGGGACCGCTGGCCGGTCGTACGGCGCTTTATGCCGAGATCGATGCGTCGGCACGAATGAAGCAGCTCACCGATGAAGGTAAAAAAATCTATTCCAGTATTGAGCTGCATCCGCAGTTTGCCCTTAACGGTAAGGCGTATGTGGTCGGCCTGGCGATGACGGACACCCCGGCAAGTCTGGGAACTGAGCGCCTTAAATTCGCCGCGCAGCAGCGCGCGCAGGTGATGGCGTTCAATAACCAGCAGATCGAGGCGCCGCTGTTCTCTGATGCGCTTGAAGCTGAAGTGATCGAACTGGCCGCCCAGCGTAGCGAGGAGGGCGTCAACTGGTTCAACCGAGTGATGGGTATCCTTGGTAAAGGACAGAAAACCGACGATCAGCGTTTCAGTCAGTTGCATCAGGTTGTTGAAGCCATTGCTCAATCTCAGGCCGATCAGATTGACCGGTTCAGTGCTCTGGAGCAGGAACGCCAGCAGGACAATACCACCATTCAGCAACTGACCAGCGAACTTAACGCGCTGCGCGGTCAGCTTCAGCTCCAGCCCGCAGAAAATTACAGCGCACGACCGGCGGCAACAGGCAACAGCAGCGCGCAGCTTGCAGACTTCTAAGAGGTAACCATGGAAAACCAGACCCGCGAACTATTTGATAAGTACATTGTGCGCCAGGCACATCTGAACGGTGTCTCACCCTCAGCCGTTGCCAATCGTTTCAGCGTCGATCCGACTATCCAGCAAAAACTGGAACAGGCCGCCATGGAGTCGGATGACTTCATGAAGCTGGTTAACCACTTTGGGGTTAAAGAGCAGGAAGGGCAGAAAGTAAAAATTGGCAGTAAGGGGCCGATGGCGAGCACCAATAACAGCTCGGACGGTACCAACCGCCGCAACCCGGCACCGAACCATAACAAAGAGCCGCAGAACTACCACTGCCGCAAAACCAACTATGACTATGCGCTTTCGTATGCGGAGCTGGACGCGTGGGCCGGTCACCCTGAATTTCAGTCATTAATCAGTAATGCGATGGCTCGTCAGCTGGGGCTGGATCGCCAGATGATTGGCTTTAATGGCACGCATTACTCTGAAAACTCGGACCGCACAACCTATCCGTTATTACAGGATTGCGGCGTTGGCTGGCTGCAAAAAATCCGCAATGAAGCGCCGCAGCGCATTATGCCAGGTATCTCGCTGACCTCCCGCGATGAGAATAACGCGGTAATCGCGTCAGGCACCTACGGCAATATTGATGCCGCCGTGCTCGATGCACGTCACAGCCTTATGGATCCCTGGTTCCGCCGCGCTCCCGGTCTGGTGACTGTGCTCTCGTCCGATCTGCTGCTGAAAGTGAACCTGCCGAAAGTGAATGCGCTCAGCCAGACCAATCCGAATACCGAACTGCTGGCCGCGCAGCTCATTGTCAGTCAGGAAAAGATTGGAGGACTACCGACCGTTTTTGTGCCGGGTATTCCTGAAGATGTCGTGCTCATCACCAACCTGAAAAACCTCTCTGTGTACTACCAGAAAGGCTCCCTGCGTCGCTCTATCCGGGAAGAGCCGCACTACAACCGCGTGGCGACTTACCAGTCCAGCAATGATGACTATGTCATTGAAGAGTACGGCATGATTGCCATGATTGACGGCGTGACATTCGCCTGATAATCCCCATCACATGGCGGGCAGCAAGCCCGCCCAGGAGAATGAACCCATGCTGACACCGGCACAAAGACACTTTCAGAAGGTCATGGCAGAGAGGCGGGGCATCAGTGATGAGCGTGACGCGGAGACGCGCACCGCACATGAGCAGATCCTCTTTCGCCTGCATATGCATAAATCCTCGCTAAGCCAGATCCAGTCCCGCCAGGCGAAGGCTGCGGTAAAGGCCAGCATCCTTCCTGAGTTTCAGGGGTGGATTGACGGCACGATCGAGGGCGACAGCGGACGAGCCGATCCGGTTATCACCACGCTGATGGTGTGGGCGGTGGACTGCTCCGACTATGCGCTGGCGCTGCGTATCGGGCGCTATGTCGTTAAGCATGGCCTGAGCATGCCGGATGACAACTATCGCCGCCCGGCACCGACGGTGCTGACCGAAGAAATCTGCAATCCCATTCTGAACCTCGCCACCACGGACGCCGGAGCCGATTTGTCAGGCTATATCGCCATGCTTGACGAGCTGGCCGAAATTGTGGCTGACAGTGATATGCCGGATGAGGTCCGCGCGAAGCTGTGCAAGGTGAGGGCGTTTTGTCGTCGCGACACGGAAGACGCGGAAACCAAAGGCGAAGCGCTGAAACTCTTCCGGGAAGCCATGAGCCTGAACCCGGGCGCAGGCGTGAAACGGGAGATCGCCTCTCTGGTCAGCGCGCTGAAGAAGGCGCCGCAGACCAGCACGGCGAGTGGTGATGCGGAAGATGAGCCTTCATCCAGCGATACAGCGGCAACCGAAACACCCGCAGCAGAAAAAACAACACGAACGCGCAAGCAGACGAAAACGGCGGCCGGCACCCAAAAAGCTACCCGCAAAACGGCGGCAAAAAAGACAACGAAAACCGCCGTCAAAGTGAACGCCTGAGCGTAATGAACTGGCCCCGCGCCACAGGCGGCGCGCCCGGCGATCTGCCCGTTATGCGGTCTTTTTACCGGGAGCCCACCGCCTGACCTACCGGAGAAACGACGATGAGTTTTATCGCGCAGCGCCCCGTCAGACCTGCTGAAAGTGATGTGACAGACGTGGACGACGGCGGCGCACAGATTGCCATCGGCACTTTCTGGCCGACGGTAAAACTCCACGATCTGCGCCTCGCTGCCCGCATCGCCGGTGACATTACAACATCCCGATTAATGCATATGGCAACGGAGGCCGCGCTGCATGTCGCGGATCAGCTGAAAGACTGGCGTAAGCAAAGAGAAGCGGAAGGCGCTGAATCGCTGGCTTCTGTACTGCTGACTTCCGCCGGTGAACCTGTCGAGCAGATTAACGGCGAAAGCGCAAAAGTTTATCGCTTCCGGCGCGCGGTCTACTCCTTCACGCGCGCCAGCGTACTGGAAGGTTACAGGGACGTCGGCACCACGCCAAAGGGCGACAAGGATGCGGAGGCCCTGGACAGGCAAATAGACGATCTCTGGCGGGACGGGCGCTGGAGTATTTCAGATATACGGGAAGAAGCCCGTATCTATGCGGAGTTGTTCTGATGAAAGTCAGGGCGCTGCAAAACGACACGGTTGATCAGCTCTGCTGGCGTCATTACGGCAAAACCGCAGGTGTCACGGAGAAGGTGCTCGAAGCCAATCCGGGACTGAGCAACCAGGTTTTTTTGAATGCCGGGCAGGAGATCGAAATGCCCGTGATAACCAGCGAGGTGGAACGGGTAACCGTCCAGTTATGGGAATGACTCTGGATCGTATTAACGAATATTTTGCGTTTGCAACATCCGCCCTGGTGACCGGTGTGGGCGTGATGACCGTCAGCGAAAAGCTGGCGCTGGCTGGCCTTCTTCTGGGGATTGTTTCCGCCGTCCGGCTGGCGATTCATCGCCGCCGCATTGAGCAGGCCAGCCAGCGCCGCAACGACTTGATCGAGCAGATTCTCCGCCAGGCTGAAACCCGCAACCTGTCGGACCGCGAACGGCAGCTGCTGGAGCAACTGCACGGAGACAAACCGGCATGAAGAACATCATCAAAAAATGTTCAATTGCGGTGATTGTGGCCCTGGGCATTTCGCTGGCGCCCGGGAGCGTCAGAACGTCGAAAGAAGGGCAGCAGAAGATCGCCGGTTGGGAAGACTGCCGCAGCACGCCTTATTACTGCACGGCAGGGGTGCTGACGGTGGGCATTGGTTCCACGGGTGGCGTGGAAAACCGCGAATACAGCAACCAGGAAATAGCGCGGCGTTGGGTTAACGATCTGCAACGGGCTGAAAACTGCATCAATAACAATTTCCACGGTGCCGACATGCCGCAGCTCACCTTTGAGGCCATGACGGATGCGGCCCTGAATCTGGGCTGCACCGGGCTGATGTGGTTCACCGATAAGAACGGACGCAAGCAGAGAACCACGATCTGGAAGCATGCCCAGGCCAGACAATGGCCGCAGATGTGCAACAGGCTGACTGATTTTGTCAATGCGGGCGGTAAGCGCTCCCCCGGGCTGGTTAACCGGCGCAACGATTTTAAAGCCTGGTGTCTGCTGGGCCTGAGTACGCCGTCATGAGGGCGGGCAGTGTGATTGTGATGCTTGTCCTTCTGGCTGCTGTCTGGTGGCAGACCGACCAGCTGAGCGAGGCCCGGACCCGCAACAAGCTGCTGACCGAAACGGCGACCGGTTACGAGCAGGTTATTCAGGAAGTGAAGACGACCGCCATACAGACCCACAAATTACTGGCAGAGGTGAAAGTCCGTGAGCAACAGCGTAATGCAGAAGGGGAGCGCCGACGTGAAGCAATGCAGGCCGCGTTCAATGGTGACACGTGCGCTGTTACTCCTGTGCCTGACGCTGTCAGCCGCAGCCTGCAAAAACGCACCGCCCGCGCCGATCATTCAGCTGGTCCGTGAACCCGTCCCGGAGAGCCTGACCGAAGAGACGCCACGCCCGGTGCTGGATAAGCCAGTGACCTGGGGCGCGGTGGCGATATTCAGCGACAGGCTGATGGATGCGCTTGATGCCTGCAATGCTGACAAAGCGGCGATCCGCCAGTGGGACAACCTGCGTCAGAACACCCATAAGGAGCCATAAATGCTGAAGATAAACACACTCCGCGCCGCCATAGAGAAAGCAAACACCTGGTGCCGGGCGAACCCGGAAGCCTGGACGGTGTTTGTTGAAGAGGGTGGCATTGAAACTACCGGTGAAACGCCGTCGTTCATGTATCGCTATTCTCTGGTGCTGTTCGTCATGAACTACGCCGGGAGTATTGACGACTTCACGCTGCCGCTGATGGCCTGGCTCTGGTTTAATCAGCCCGATCTGCTGCTGAACCCCGATAAAAACCAGCAGATTAAATTCACCACGCTAATTAACAGCGATGACACCGCCGATCTTATGTTTGAGCTGCCGGTGCGTCAGCGGGTACTGGTGCAGCTGGATGAAAACGGCGTGCCTTATGCCGAGCATTTGCCGGAGCCGCGCCCGCGCGTGCTGGCACCCCACGCCGCAGGCTGGGGGCTGGTATTTGAAGGCATGCTTCAGGAGGCCGGAGCGTGAGCGATCGCATGTTCAGCGAGCTGGATCAAGTCTTTCAGGACATCCTCGACGGCGTCAGCCCGGCGGGGCGCACCCGTACCGCGCGCAAAATTGGCTTGGCAGTGCGCCGCAGTCAGCAGCGCCGCATTGCGTCACAGAAAAACCCGGACGGCAGCGGCTATGCCGTGCGCCGCCGTAAGGTTTACCGCACCCAGCACGGGATCAAGTTCTTCTGGAATAATGAGGTCCGGGCGCTGAAAAACTGGCGCGGCGGGCGCGGTAAATATGGCCGGACGATCACGGGGTTTGATGAGAAGCGCCGGGATATCCGCACCTTCTACCGGGCCGATATCGAGCGGTATCTGGAAATCAAAACGCAATCTGCGACGCATTCAGAGACAAAAAAAGCACCGATGTTTACCCGCCTGCGCACCCTGCGTTTTATGAAGGTCAGGCCGGACGCGGGCGGCGTCACCGTAGGATTTGATGGCATCGCTGCGCGCATTGCCCGTATTCACCAGTACGGCCTCAAAGATGAAGTTGGCCCGGGCGCTTACGCGCAGTACCCGGCGCGCGAACTGCTGGGCATGACTCCGGCAGACCTTATCGCTACGGAAAACGCTGTTATCAGCAGTCTGGGCGGTGCGTCATGAATGCCGAGCTGATGCGCTTGCTGGAAAACATTCTGCGCCAGGGTGTCGTGGAGCAAATCAGCGCCGACAAGAAAGCGGTGCGCGTTCGCTCCGGCAGGTTGCTGACCACCTGGATCCGCTGGAATGTCACCCGCGCCGGGACGTTCAGCATCTGGCTGCCGCCCTCCATAGGGGAGCAGGTCTGGATAGGTTGCCCGGGCGGCAACCCTGAAAACGCGTTTGTGATTGGCTCTGCATACAGTGCAGATAACCCGCCAACGGGCAGCAGTCTGCTGGAAATCAGCATCACCGCACCGGATGGCGCGCGCCTGCATTACGACGCTGCCGCCGATGCCGGAGCGCTGGCCGTGACCGGCATTAAAACCGCGCATATCCAGGCAGAAACCCGCGTCACGCTGGATGCGCCCGAGGTGGTATGCACAGAAAAACTTAAAGCGCGCACTTTTGAACTGACCCACGGCGGCACGATGGCCGGTGATGTGACTCACAGCAACGGTGCGTTAACGTCCAACGGTGTCCAGGTTGACAGCCACGGTCATGGCAGGGTTCAGACCGGCGGAAGCTGGACGGAGGGCACGCGATGACAGCCAGTTACACGGGGATGAACCCGGAAGGCACCGGCGCGCTGACCGATCACGATCAGCTCTGGCAGTCCGTGACAAAAATCCTCACCACACCAACCGGCTCGCGTGTGATGCGCCGGGACTTTGGCAGCGCGATCCCTGATTTGCTCGATGCGCCGCAGAACGCCGTCACCCGCATGCAGCTGATGGGCGCCGCCGCTATTGCGCTGGCGCAGTGGGAGCCGCGGATCAGCCTGACCACCGTCAACGTGGTGTTTTCAGAAACAGGCGCAGTGACCGCCGAGCTGAGCGGGACCATCACGGAAACCATGACAGAAACCAGCAACACCATCAGGTTAAGGAGCTAGTGTGCAAACGTCCGTCGATTTATCTCAGATCCCGCAGCCTGATATCGTCGAGGTGCCCGATTTTGAAACGGTGCTGGCTGATATCCGGGCGCTTATCGTGGCGGCCATGCCTGCGGAACTTCAGGCTTCTGTGTCTGCTGCGCTGTTGCTGGAATCTGAACCGATGGCGGCACTGGCTCAGGCCTTCACCTATCGCGAGATCCATCTGCTGCAACGCATCAATGAAGCCGTTCGCGCGGTACTGCTTTCCAGCGCCTTGGGGGCGGATCTCGATCAGGTCTCGGGTAATTTTGACACTGAACGTCTGCTGATTACTGAAGCCACCGACGAGGCGGACGCCGTATACGAAAGCGACGAAGAGCTGCGCGCCCGCACTCTGCTCTCATGGGCGCGCCTGAGCACGGCGGGCGCCCGTAATGCCTATCACTACTTTGCGCGCGGCGCTGATGCGGATGTGCTCGATGTGCGCGCCTATGGCCCGGAGACGCATGATCAGGAGGGCCGCGTTTTCCTTTACGTGCTGTCACGCACCGGGGATGGATCCGCCCCGCAGGCGCTGCTCGATAAAGTCCTGGCGGCGGTAAACCCGGAAGACGTGCGCCCGATTACGGATTATGTGGCTGATTACGTCCGTTCCGCTGTGATAGTGAATTATCAGGTGGTTGCTGACATTTACGTCCCTTACGGCGTGGACACCGCCACGGTGCTGGAAAAAGCCACCGCAGCACTGAACGAATACACCGCCTCAGTGCATCTTATCAACGCCACCGCTGCACGGTCGGGCATAGACGGGGCTCTGCATCAGGACGGAGTTGTCACCGTCGATTTGCATTCACCGGCCGCCGACGTCGTTGCGACGATGGGCGAAGCGCCTCATTGCACCTCTGTGAAAATCAATCTTGTGGTGATGGACTATGACCGCTAATTATCCCGCCAGCATTCTGCCACCCAACGCAACCGCCGTGGAGCGGGCCATCGACAGGGCCAGCTCCGCCGCACTGGAGAGGTTGCCGGTATATCTGATCCGTTGGGTGAAGGATCCTGACAGCTGCCCGCTGGCGCTTCTACCGTGGCTGGCGTGGGAATACCAGGTTGATACCTGGAATATTAACTGGTCAGAACAAAAGAAACGCGATGCGATCAAGCGCGCCCACTATATCCACCGCCATCGCGGGACGGTCGCCGCCGTCCGTCATGCCCTGGTGGACAGTCCTTTTGGGACGGATATTGTTGAATGGTTCAATCAGAACCCGAAAGGGGATCCGTATACCTTTCGCCTGAACGTGTATCAGAACGATTTGCCGGTGACGGAATACGACCAACAGGATCTGAAACTGGCGGTGCTGCGCGCCCGGAACCTGCGCAGCTGGTTTTCCGTTCATGTATTTGGCCGACTTCAGGGAACCTCATATGCGGCCGGTTACATGTACGCCACGGAGAAAATCTCGCCGCGATTTGTCCCGTTGCAGGTGATTTTATCCCGCTACGAGCTGAATCTGGCCCCCGGTGACGCGGAAACGGTCACGGTGACCATCCTCCCTGAATACGCGGAAGATAAAACCTTTACGGTAACCACGTCGGATAAAACAATTGCGACCGCCAGAATAGTCAACGGCGCTATTCTGGTTACGGGCGTGAAGCGGGGCACCTGTTCGGTCACCGTCACGACGACTAACGGCGTCAGTGCGCTGATCAGCGTGAAAGTGGTTGCGGTGATGAAGTTCATTACCCGCATCGACAATGCAAGCCGTCCATTGTTCTACGTCCGCATGGATGAGGATTTCACGATTGATTATGGCGACGGAACAGACAGCCGGGAATACCGTTTTGATGCTGCCAGTGCTGTGTACGGCTGGGTTATTCCGACGCGTGACGTTGTGGAGGGAGAAGAGTACACAATAACGGTTAAGAACACAGAAACCGCCAGTTTCCAGCGCACGTCGGGTAACGTTTCAGTGACGTTGAACCCCGTACAGGAAATCATTCTTTTGACTGGAGATAGAGACAATCTTGTTTCTTTCGCGAGTGGCGCAACTGGCCTTTACAAGGTCCACGCCGGGGCTTTTGACGATCTGCCAAATATCCAGAAATGTACCTCCATTTTCCGGGGCTGCTCGTCGCTGGCTGAACTGCCAGAGGGTTTATTCGCGCGGTTTACTGGTGCCACAGATTTCTCGGCGGCGTTTTATGGCTGCACGGCACTGGCTGCTGTTCCTGATGGGCTGTTCAGCGAATTATCGCAGGTGACGCTATTCACCTCGGTGTTTGAGAACTGCACGCGCCTGCTGAGTGCTGGCAAAAACACATTCCGGGGCTGTGCTGCTGCGACGCATTTCACCAGTGCGTTTTCGGGATGCGCATCCCTTATCGATACCGGGACGGGAATTTTTGACGGGTGTGTCAGTGGAAATAACTTCGGTTATACCTTCGATGGATGCCGTGCGCTGACAACATTATCAGCAGATTTATTCAGCGATGTGCCTGGTGGCGTCTTTACGGCGATTTTCAGAAGCTGCACGGCGCTGACGCAGCTACCGCCGCGCCTGTTCCGCAACTGCCTGGAAGCTACGCATTTCGGCGGGGCATTCAGTGGATGCACGCAGCTGCTTTCTGTGCCTGATGAATTCTTTAAGGATTTACCCCTGGCTAACCATTTTGGAACCGTTTTTTCCGGCTGTTCTTCACTGGTAAAAGCGGGAAAAGCTGTGTTTTCTGGCTGTGCGCTTGCGCAAACATTCTCCTCCGCTTTTTACTATTGCCGTGTTCTGGAAGACGTGGGCGATGATATTTTTGAGGGGTGTGTCAGTGCAACTACCTTTGCCAGCGTCTTCAATAGTTGCACAGCATTAACGGCGCTACCGTCGTTTGTGGACTGTAACAAGGCAACGAGCTTTGACCGGGCTTTCTATGCCTGTTCTTCACTGACAGCCGTCAGAGCAGAGGCCTTTGCAGGTAAATCACTGGTCACGACGTTCTATTATGCATTCACCCAATGTACATCCCTGAAAACCATAGGGGCCGGAGCATTCCGTGACTGTAGTTCCCTGACTAACCTGACCTATACATTTATGGGCTGCACGGCGCTGGTATCGCTGGCCGGGGATATGTTTGCAGGATGCAGTAAAGTGACGAATGTCACCGGCCTGTTTAACCAGTGCTCGGGCCTTGCCGTACTGCCTGAAAAGCTGTTCAGCGATCTGACCTCTCTGACGGCAATGGGGAGCACCTTCCAGGACTGCACCGCGCTGGCCGCGCTGCCGTCCGATCTGTTTGCGGGTTGCGTCAATCTGACTTCCCTGACGCTGACCTTCTCCGGCTGTACTGCGCTGGCGGTATTGCCTGCTGATTTACTGAAACATAACCCCCTGCTGATCAGTGCCGGTTCTACGTTCTACGGCTGCGCGGCACTGGTGAACATTCCGCCGTCGCTGTTTGCATCGTGCCCGCTTATCACCGCATTTGGCGCAACGTTCCAGAATACCGGCGTAGTGGAAATACCGGAAAATCTGTTCAATGGTAACCCGCTGGTGACGGCCTACGGCCAGACCTTCAGGGGATGTAAAAACCTGCGCTCAGTGCCTGCCGGTCTTTTTGTCGCCAGTATCAACGCCACGACATTCACTAATGTGTTTGCCGAGTGCATCGCACTGGAAGAGGTCGGGCCCGGTCTGCTGAATAACTTACCGGCCACGACAATCGGCTACCTGTTTGACGGCTGCGTGCAACTGAAAACCAACGTCAGCACGATATTCAACCTCAGCAGTTATTCGACGATTGTCACCACGACGGCCACATTCAGGGGATGCTCTGCCCTCACGGGTAAGGGCCTGGTATTTATGGGCAAGGTGCCAAACGTCACTGCGCATTATTACGCGTTCTATAGCTGTACCAGCCTGGACGATTTCGCAGATTTACCTGGTAACTGGATAACGAATAAATTATGAAAACATTCAATCAAATTAAAAGCCTGATCGGATTTTGCCAGACCGATGAATTTTTCCTGGAATACCTGCAAATGCTCCAGGCTGCGGGGGTTATTCATCCCGGTGAAAGCGATATTGATGCCGACAGCAAAACTGTCAGTGAAGATTTTTATGATCGTCTTGCCAGCGTGTATGGCATTGAAGCAGAGGACACACTATGGCAACAGGACTGACACTAACGACGGCGGGCGCCGCTGAAATCGAGGCCGCGTATCAGGCGGGAGAGGTTGTGGATATTACCGCCGTACTGATCGGCGATGGTGGCGGCGTGACATTGCCGACCGATCCCGATGACCTGGCGGCGGTGACGGCGCTTTTTGGTCAGTTTGGCCGTGAAACCTTTGATTCTGATTCAAGCTATGAGGGGTTTATCAGCGGTCAGATTGTTATCAATTGCCGCGATTATCCGGGTAAGACGCTCAGAGAGGCGGGGCTGGTCAGTGCTAAGGGTACGCTCATTGCTTACGGCGCATACCCGGCGACATACCTCCCGGCGCAATCTGATTCCATCATCAAAGAGATCATTCTGACGCTGGTGTTGACGCTGACGCACAGCTCAAATGTACAGCTCATTATCGATCCGGCGTTAGCAACTATCACGCAGGAAACGGGTGATAAACGCTATCTGCGGCGAGCACAAAATCTTTCTGATTTAAACGATACCGAAGAGGCCCGGGATAATCTGGGGCTGGGAAACTCAGCCACGCGGGACGTTGGCACCGAGGCGGGAATGGTAGCTGCGGGAGACGACTCGCGCATCACCGGCGCACTTCAGAAAGAAAATAATCTTTCCGATCTGAGTGATACATCCGAAGCCCTGAAGGCACTGGGACTCAACAGCGACGGAACGGCCTACAGGGCAATTGTTGACGCCATTTATTACGTTGGGATTGTCATTTCCGGCGAACAAAGCCCGGCTACGCGTTTCCCCTGGCAGACATGGGCTGATTTAAGCGAAACCTTTGCTGACAGGGTGGTGCGTATTGGTTCTCAGTATGGTGTGACCGGCGGTAGTAACATGGTAAAACTCGAAGCTGATAATTTGCCTCCGCACTGGCACCGTTCGGGCGACAGGTCTCCGGGGGCTACGTGGGATCCCACCACAACGCATGGCACAGATAACCAGAAAAGTGGACCGCTAGCACTTACTGAGGGAACCTATATTGATGCCACTGGTTTGTGGGAGTCTACTAACGTAGCGGTAGATGTTACAAACGAGTATGTCAGTATGTGCATGTGGAAACGAACCTCGTAAATTAAGATAGGTTAATTTTTGATAACCTTTTGAATTAACAATGTTTTCGGACATAATTGCTTTGATGCTAAAGGCTAGACCTAAATGCAAACGAATTTGCGATTGCTAATGATCATTTTTTTCAAAACATCTCCTATAATTACTAAGATAACGCAGCGCATCTGCATAACAGTTTCCTTATCTGAGAATTATTGTATTTACCTAGCTACATAAATAGTGTCTAGCATGTTGTTAGTTAAAGATATTTAATGTTAATGTATTGAAGTTTTTGGATATGATGTTATGAGCGTTTAACTTCTTAGGGAAATGATTTCGAATGAAAAATATTATCCACATTTCAGATCTTCATCTTTCAGCAACCCCTACAAGGGGTTTTCAATACAAAAGCGCTGCTGAAATAATTGATAGATTGATATTTGATGTTCAAGGTATTGAGAACAATAGAGGCGTAAAATTTGATACGGTTTTTTTTACAGGTGATTTAGCATTCTCTGGCAGTGAAAAAGAATATCAGCTATTTGAAAATGAATTGCTTAATAAAATTACAGACGGTTTATCGATCGATAAAGAAAACTTTTATATCGTTCCAGGTAATCACGATGTCGCTAGGAGTAATGTAAAAGCTTTAGACAAAAGAGTTCGAGAAAATAATATTGAAGACTTAAATGATATATTTAACGAGATTGATGATGGAAGTGCAAGTTGGGATAGGTTGAAAAATTACTTTGAATTTGATGAAAGATTTAACTCTACAAAAAATGATTACATATTAAACGGGAAGCTTCTAAAGGCAAGGAAAATCACAAATAAGCTTTATCTGGTTTTTTTTAACTCAGCTTGGCTAGCTCAGGATGATTCGGATAAAGAGAACTTGTTTATAACGCCTAAGCAAATTGAAAAACTCATAGCTTCTAAAATCCCTAGGGATGCTAATATAATTTTATTAACTCACCACCCTATAGATTGGCTCAATGCTTCTGACAGAGACCACTTCTCATCATTCTTAGAGAAAAAAGTCTCTATGATGTGTTTTGGCCATATGCACATGTTTAAACAAAAAAAAGAAGCAAACTTTAAAGAAGGTGTCACACTTTTTTTACAAGCAGGTACTCTTGATACTAGAGAAGAGAATTCTGGTTACTCATGTATTTTGTTAAACAATAATAATTCAGTCAGCGATGGCACTGTGATATATAGAAAATTCGATAAAAAAGAAAATCAATTTGTAAATTGGTTAGAATATGGCAATAATGGAGAGTTTGATTTTAGTACAATTGATACCTTAACTTTTGATTCTGAGAAATTTGTTAAAGTTAGCGCCAATTTACTGCGTCAGGCAGATAAAGATTTATTGATAAACATGGGGTTTCCTGAGGAAAAGAAAAAAAGTTTAAGAAAGTTTTTTACAGAGCCAAATTTTTCAGATTTTGAAGTTACACCTCATTTAAATACAAAAATTAAAGAGACAGGAGAGATTCTCTCATCAAATGAAAACTTGATTATTGTGGGAGGAGCAAACTCTGGACGAACTTCTGTTCTAAAATATTTATTTACAAAAGGTTTAGAGTCGCAAATTCATAGGGATTTTGAAAACTTTTCATTTTACATAGATCTCAAAAATGAAAATATAAATTCCAAAGGGCAGTTTTTACAAGCCTTAATTAACCAGTATTTCGAAGAAGATATAAATACTTCTTTTGAGGAAAAGATTAAAAGGATGGTTCAGTCTGGAAATGCTGTTATATATATAGATAACATTGACTTCCCATCAGCAAAATGTAAAAGCAGTATTTACGACTTCGTAAGTGCGAATAAAAACTGTAGATTTATATTTAGTTCCAATTTCGATTATTGCAATATTTTAGATGAAGCATTGGCTAATGCTGGTTTATCAAACTATAAATGTACATCATTGGGTGGGTTAAAAAGGAAAAATGTTCGCGACATAGTTTCCCGCTGGGATGATTCTATAGCAGCGAATAATCAAAACTCAATCTACAATGAGATTAATAGACTTATTGATAATTCACAGTTGCCGCACAATTACTTCATATATACTATGCTTTTGACTATCTATGAAATAAAAAGTGAATTTGAAGGTATATTGACCGAAGCTGATATTATTGAAAACTTCATTGAGATTTTGCTTAAAAAACACTGTGTTACCACAACAAGAGCTAAGCCGCAATACAAAGAACTCCTACACTTTCTAGGATATTTGTCAAAAGATATGTATGTCAGGAAATTGACAAAAGTAACTTATAATGATGCATTGGAATTGGCTTTGAGATTTAATGCTAACACAATGTATAGTTACATAGCAGATCACTATATCATACCCTTAGTAGAAAGCGGCATTATAAAAAAAGAGCAAGATTATTTGTTTTTCTCTCAGCCTTCATTTGCTTACTACTCTCTATCATATTTCATGAAGCATGATGATGACCTAAAGAACGAAATTTTTCACCCAGAAAACATGACCGAATATGATAAAGTTATTGAGTATTACTCAGCTCAAAATGCTTCTAGTTTTGAAACGTTAGAAATTATCGATAAGGAACTGACAACACAAACAATAAATTTAGTGAGTTTTTTTGATAGTACAAGAGGGGTAAATATTAATGAGTACAATCTCAATAATATTCAAGAAACTCCATTGCTTGACAGCTTCAAAGTAGACGCGGCAAATTTTGCTGAAGAGATTGAAAGATTCAAGGCAGATCGCGATAAAGATGATGAAAGACTTGATGAGTTTTCACCACTAAACCCTCGGGATAATGAAAATGCTGAGATTTTCCGAAAAGAGAGAAATGTCGATGATAAGATGAAGTCGTATGCAAATACATTATCTTTATACGCCCGTGTTTTCCGTAATACGGAGCTATCTATGGATAGAGATAAAACTTTAGCCGTTTTTGATAAGGTAATTGATGGTTATGTTTTCTTTATGAAGGCGTTTCTTATTAGTATTGATGCGAATTATATAATTCCTGTATTAGAGAAGCAATTAAATTCTTTTAATGATAATAATAGAGAAATAACTGACGAGGATATTTCGGAAATACTGGCAGCTTTAAGAATGATACTTCCAATTGTAAGGTCTGCATCACCAAATTATATCCAATCATTGATTGGCCAAAATGTCAACTCTAAGAAACCTCGCATTGAAAATATAATAAGACTGGCTAGGGATAAATCTATTGATCCTATAAAGAAAGCTCTTCTTACATATACTTTAATGGATATTAGGGATGAGAATATAAAGGAAGGTGTTGTTGCACTGCTTAAGGAAAGAAACAGCTTGGTAACAGAATCATTGTTTTTAAAAATGAACATGCTAATAAATACAAATTATGATTTGCGCAATGAGGATATCAGATATCTTAAGTCAACATTGCAGAATATGGTTGTTCAGGGGAAAGTAACACAACGACACGGCTTAGAGAGTTATTTGAATAAATTAAATTAGTTAGAGCGTTGGGTTGATAGGTTTTATATCAGCCCAATAATTTTAATGTATCACTATAATTTGAGTGTGTAACATTAATTCTCGGATTGTTGGGAGTATTTAGAGAGGTGATTATAAAATTGTATTCATAGTTGATGATTTATGCTAGGTGGGATTGTATGAATTAGAATAATTTAAACAATGCCTCCTTCTTTATAAGAAATTAATATATGGTGGAAAATAAGTTTGGTATTATGCTAAATAGGCTATTATGATTATTTGATAATAGCCAGTCTGATAAACTAAGTTAATATTTATAGTAATTTTTATCTTGGTCAATGGTAAACTCGCTGCTATACTTTAGCTTGCAAAACCGCTGCGTATTTTATCGGAAACATTTAATACTGCCTCGATACTATCCCTTAGGATGGTCATTTGAGCACTATCAGAACCACACCGAATGAACTCCCTGATGTCTTCATCAACCCGCTGCAACGAAAGCGTGAACTCTATTTTATTCGCTTTGCCGTAACGATCGAACTCCTGATGTGTTTCCTGCAAACCCGTGATGACATACATCCCGTAAATCGAGCCGACGCCATCAATCAGCGGCCAGGCCAGCCCGGTGTAGGCCATTGTCGAGACGGCACCCAAAGACAGATTGCCCCCTGTGATTTCTGGATACAGCAGCCCACCCAGCGTCAGCTGGTTCTCGCCGGCGCCAACGTACTGCCATTTGGCGCTCCGGCCCACACGGTCATTCTTTACGTGCCGCCAGTTACGAGATAACTGTAATTGCTGATAGGGCAGTGTCCTGAGTTCAAATACAAAAAGTCCGAATACCATCATCATAGTTATTACTCCTTATTAATCGTTATCCCGGAATGAACCCCGTGCAGCACGTTGCTTTTTATCAATTTCCGCGCGGACAGCCTCGCCAACAAGTCGCGCCAGTTCGCGCGGATTACTGCTCTGAATGCCATGCAGATGAACATGAATATCACCGGAAAAACTATAACCTGAAGCCGCAGCCGCCGTGTGGGTGCTTTGATTTCGGCGTACCGGTTGCCATGCCTGCGTCTGTTTTATCAATGGTTCGCCAGCGGCAATAACCGAGCGAGCGCTGACAGACTGGCGGACAAGCTTCGACTCCTGCCATTCACCACGTACTGCAAGGGCTGGAGGGAGATTTTTAAATACAATGTCACCCGGCCCGATACGTTTGCGCTTTTCCTCATCTAAAAGGCCTTTGGTGTTATCCGCGATTTGGCCCAGCCGCCGCTCTGTTCCAGAGTTAACCCCGAGCACATTGGGCGGCGGGGCGCTGCCTTTGCTTGCAGGCTTTTCAGATGACCATTGCCACTCCCTTTTAACCATGCGCCCGGATTTTTCATCCCATTCCCACATAACCGGAATAGCCATGAGTCTGGCCGCTTCCAGCCTGGCTCTTTCAATGCCATCGGGGATGAGATCGAGCTTCTCCAGTAACCAGCCGACGCCTTCCATTAACTTCTGAAGCGGCCAAAGCAGTACGCTAAGTGCGGTCCCCAGGACCTCTCCAAAGGTCTGCCCGGCGCTGGCGCACTTGTTTAGCGCCTCGCGACTCTCCTCGACGGGGGTTAATACTTTTTTAAACCAGTTCCAGACGTTTTTGACGCCATCCCCAATGACCCCGAAAACGGGCGCCAGCCGGGAAAGTGCGTTATAAACAGGCGCTAACCCCTGGATGACGCCTGTAAAAAAACCGCTAAAGAAGGCCTTAATTGGTCCCCAGTATTTCCAGATCAGTACCGCAGCCGCTACAAACGCAGCACCCACTAAACCGATTGGGCTCAACAGCATTGATAATCCGCCGCCCAGCGCCGCAATTCCGCCTTTTACAATACCGAGCAGAGCAGGGATCCCGGTTAGCCGCAGCGCCAGCCCGCCAACGCCTTTTGTCAGGGTGCTTATCGCCGTCCCCGGAGAGGTAAAGGCGCCAAGTAACGCGCCGCGCAGGGTTACCATCAACCTGGTTAATACGCTGGCGCGTCCAGCCAGACCGCCGAGTAAGGCACGCCATCCGCTGATTTTTGCCAGTGAACTGCCGCCCACAGCACTCAATATGCGGAACGCTGATACCGTACCTCCGATGCCGCTCCCGCCGGACAGCAGTGCAAACCCCAGTCTGAGCTTTGCAAGCGGCCCTAAAAGTAGACCAGCAGCTAATGACATACCGCCAATTACTGCGGTTAATGCCAGTGCAGTACCACCGGCGAGTAACAACGTTCGTGAAAGTCTGGGGTTTTCTTCTACCCAGCTTTGAATACTGCCAATAACCCGGCTAAGCCCCTGTGTCAGTCTGCGCAATGGGCCGTCCACTGTCTCAGCTACAGAAATGCGGAACGCCTCCCACGCGCTGTCCAGCTCCTTCAAATCGCCGCCCAGGTTGTCTTTCTTCTTGTTAGCGACGGCGAAGGCCTCCTGATTTTTATGTGCTTCTGCAATTTGTTCATAGAGTGACTGGAGGTAGCCATCACCTGCGCCGTTGACCAAAGACTGGAGGCTCGTAAAACCCTCTTCTCCGGCGATATCTTTGAAAAATGAAACCTGATCCACCTCGCCAAAGCGGGAAACACGTTTTTGTAGATCGAGCAGAATATCGAACGGACGTCGCATTTTTCCGCTCGCGTCGGCAGTTTCCACTCCCAGCTCTTTGAGTGCCTTTTTGGCTGCCGTAGTAGGGGAGGCCAGGCGGGAGAGTGAGCGACGCATTGCCGTACCGGCCTCACTACCGCGAATACCCACACGCGCCAGCGTGCCGGTCATGGCTGCGGCTTCTTCCAGGCTAATCCCAAGCCCCGCCGCTACCGGCCCGACAACTTTCATTGTCTCGCCGAGGCTGCTAAGCGTGGTATTGGTACGGGTAAATGTACCTGTCAGCACATCGCTGACGCGGTCCATTTCTCCGGCATCGAGGGAAAACTGAGAAAGAATGTTTGAGCCGATGTCTGCCGTTTCGCCCAGTTCCATGCTGCCTGCCAGCGCCATATTGAGCACGCCTGGCAGTGCGGCACGGATAGCATCTGGCGTGAAGCCAGCCATCGCGAGAAAGGCCTGGCCGCTGGCGGCGTCACGTGTGGTGAAGGCGGTTTCAGCACCGAGTTTTTTTGCCTGGGAACGCAGAGCGGCCAGTTGTGAATCGCTTTTATCTAGCCGCGTCAGCGCCTGGACGTTTGACATTTCCTCATCAAAACCAACCGCAGGCGACAGGAAGCGTCCGGCGCCGTACCCGGCAGCGGTTGCTGTACCTAATGCTATGGCACCGCCAGAACGCAACTTCCCGGCCATCTGCTGTGCGCCCTCGTAACGTTTACGAGCCTGAGTGACCGCAGCAAGTTGCCGTTTTTCCCGTTCAAGGGATTGGTTATATTGTTCTGTGCGGCGTATAGCGTTACCGATGGTGGCGCTACTACCGGAAAGCATGACGCCATGCTGGCGCAGGGCTGATGCACTCTCACGGAGGCGGGCCACTTCCGTTACGCGTTTTGCAATCAATCGATCAAGCCGCTCACCCAGTCGGGACATCAGTGTTTGCTGTTTTTCCGTCAGCGTCCCGTTTTTACGCTGCGCTTCTGACAAGCCATCAAAGCGGGCACGGGCACGTGAGATGGAACGGTCGGTTTTGCCGACGGCCGCGGTCATTCGCTGAAAAGTGGCACTGCTCTTATCGAGTCCTTTCAGGGCGGATTGTGTTTTTTTGAGGGAGTCGGATAGGCCGCCCGCACTCTGGCGGGCAGCATTAAAGGGGCGGGTAAATCTGTCGATCGCGCTGAAAACAACGCGTATATCAAGACTCTTCATCACTGGCACCACTTCGAAGCGCCGCCCGCTTGCGCCAGGCTATCACCTCGCCAAGATCCATGCCGAAAACTTCAGAGGGCGGCCAGTTAAAAATAACGGCAATATCAGCAACCAGATCGTCGATCTGGTCAAACGCGACGGTGATTACTCTCTCTCCGTCTCCGCCACGTTCGACGCTCCAGGCTCCGGCGGATTCAAGAAAGGGACCAGAAGCTCTGCCAGCCCGATAAAGTCCAGAGTGTGCATTTCGTTGATTTCTTTTTGTGTCAGCGCAGGCGCGGTGACCCGCGTCAACAGCGTGGCAATTGAGTCTGCATCCATATTGGCAACGCGGATAAGATTCAGGCCGCGCAACGATCCGGCCTGACTGATGGCGCCGGTGATTTCCACCTGACCGATCTCACTGTCTTTACGAACTACCGGCTGCATCAGCGTGAACAGGTTTTTAGTTTTTTTAGCCATGTTAAAAATCTCCGGGCGGCATCTTTGCCACCCTCTGAAAGGTTATTAATTGCCCATGCCAAGGGCGGAGGTGATGCGGTCCGGGAACATGTTCTGACCGTTCTTTTTGTAGATGAAATTCAGCAGATCGATTTCGATAATGGGCTGATCATCAATGGAGAATTTGTAGTAGGTGGATTTAAAGGTGTAGCTTTCCTCCGTGTCTTCTCCCTGTTTTGAGTCTCCACCGTCGAGTTCAGTAAATCGCCCGCGCAGCTCCACCTCGACAAGCTGGCTTTCGCCATCAGTGAAATATTCACCCGCAAAGCGCAGCCGCGTGCCGTCAATTTCTGCTCCGTATTCGAGAAACAGTGCTTTGATGACACCACCAAATACAATGGTGGAATCCAGCGCGCCAGCCTCAAGGCCGAGATCAACACCGACCGCACCCAGCATGCCACCGCCCTGATAGTCCTCTATCTTTCGTGACAGTTTGGGGCGAGTGAATGAGGTCACTTTTCCCAGATAGTTGTCGCCGTTAACAAAGCAGCTAAAAAGCCGCAGTTTGTGAGGAACAGCCATTATTCACCCCCGAGCGACGCGAACGCCGGTTCGTAAAAATCATCAGTAAAGGTCTGGTATAGCGTCAGATCTTCAAGCGGCGGGACCGGGCTGTAGCTATAGCGCACAATCAGTTTTCCCTGGCGCAAATCCGTGGTGCCGTTGTCCAGAGTGTCATACCAGCAGTCAGCACCGATAAGCTGGCCGGCAGTGACTTTTTTGCTGAGCGCAGAGCGGATGCCGCTTACCACATCTTTCACGTTGGCCGGAGTTAGCGGGCTGTCAACAGAGGTAAATTGCGCCTCCGCAATACTGTCCGCCAGGATCTGCGCGGTACGGGTGAAAACCTCGAAAGTGTAGGTTTCGGTGTCCGTGGTGCGGTTACCCCAGAAGCGGAAACCGTCACGCTTGATAAGCGTCGTGATTTCGTTGTTGTTCAACTCGTTGGCGTCGCTGTCTTCTGCCTGCAATGCCCAGAACACATCTTTCGAAATACCCAGAACGTTATTCACCACAACATTCGACAGCGATTTGTGCCAGCCCTGGCTGTTATCAATAGCGGCGCGCAGGCCGCAGGCGTATGCCGGGGCGGGAAACGTTTCGTTATCATCCGTCAGGGGGTTGTAAGCGATAAAGTCAGGCCAGATCAGCATCAGCTCGCGGTAAGCGAAGGTTTTGCGATAAGCAATAGCCTCCGCCATGGTCGCGCAGCCGTTACAACCGGCATAAACAAAAGCCCGAAGATTCTGGGCAATCACGCAAAGCTGTGACGTTACCTCCTCGGTGTCGTAGTCCGGTACCGCCAGGATGCGCGGACGATAGCCGGTTTTGGCTTCCGCCGTCAGTAGGGCATACATTCCCGTATAGTTGTCGCCATCTGTTCCGCCAATAACGGCCTGGGACTGGCTGGCGCCGTTACCGGAAGCCTCTTTAACCCGGACAATCACAACGCGCGGGCTGCACTGATCGGAAATGGCTTTGAGGGCTTTGTAAAGTGACCCGGTTTTACCTGCCTTGCCGAGGACGTTACGTACCCGTGTCAGCAGAACCGGCGTATTGAGTGGGAAGGTTTCCGGATCGGCGTCATCAGCAACCACAACAATACCAATCACGCTGGAATCAATGTCATTGATTGCCTGCTGTAGGTCGGTATTTTCGCGAGAGCGGACGCCGTGAAAACGAGTTTCAGACATAAGTTCACCATCATGTTGCTCTTTGAGTTCAGGGCAATATTCAACGTTAAGTCTGCTGGCGTCGCCTGGTTGCCGGTCTGCCCGTTCGCTGACAACAAAAAGGGATTCAGCCCCGCGCGCGGGCATGGAATCATCAGCAAAAAACGGGGGGGGTTATGTCGATAGCAGACACGCTAACAACAGCAGCCGAAACGTATGTAGAAAAATTAAGTGAGGTCGTAAAGACGCCAGATTTTAGTATTACGTTGGGTGGGGTTGCCCTAACCGAACTGGCCGACCGCATCACCTCGCTATCTGTGACAGATAACAACGGTTTTGATGCTGACCAGCTAACCCTGTCAGTAGATGACTCTGATGGAGTAACGGATTTACCACCGCGTGGTGCGGAGCTGGCGGTGTCCATCGGCTGGCTGGGTGAGGCATTGATCTACAAAGGTCTCTACACCGTTGACGAGGTGGGGCATAGCGGGCCGCCGGATGTTATCGACATCACCGCGCACAGCGCTGATTTTCGCGAAGAGATGAACGTCAGGCGGGAGGTGTCCTGGCATGATGTGACGGTAGAGCGGGTGGTATCGGCCATAGCCCGGCGCTATGACCTGAAGCCGATGATTAGCGAGGCCCTGATCGACATTGAGATTGACCATGCGGATCAGACCGAAGAGAGTGACATGTCGTTTTTAACGCGCATGGCGGAGATGTTGGGGGCCATTGCCACCGTGAAAAATGGCTGTCTGCTGTTTATCCAGCCTGGGGGCGGCGTCAGTGCATCCGGCAGGGCGCTGCCATCGGCTGAGATAACCCGTGCCAGCGGAGATCGTCACAGGTTCCGCATTGCCGATCGCGATGCTTACACCGGCGTGCGGGCGTACTGGCTGGATCTTAATTTCGGCAAGAAAAAACCGGTCAAGGTCACTAAGCGCAAAACAAATACTGCCAGAAAAAAGGCTGAGGAGAAAAGCAGCAGGCCGGAGGGGGATTACATGGAAGGCGCTGAAGGTAACGTGTATGTTTTGCGTAAAACCTATCAGAACGAAACGGCGGCCAGGCGCGCAGCTGCGGCAAAATGGATACAGCTCCAGAAAGGCGCAGCACAGTTTTCGATAACCCTGGCGCGCGGCCGCGCCGATTTATATCCGGGTATGCATCTGACCGTGTCGGGCTTTAAGCCTGAAATCGATACTCAGGATTGGATAATTGCCAGAGCGGAACATGTGATCGGTGATAACGGATTTACCACGAAAATGGAGCTTGAGGCGAAAATAAGCGACTGGATTGCAGAAACTGAACAGTAGCGGCCATAATAGGCGTGAGTTCAACTCCCTATGGGAGATCATCATGTTTGTTTGTCCCTACTGCGGCGCAAACGCCCGCACCCGCACCAGCCGCCGGTTAAGCGAGTTCACCATCCGGCAATATCATCAATGCCAGAATCTTGAATGCAGCGAGTCATTCACGACACTTAACACCGTAGAGCGCAGAGTAACGAAGCGCTCAACCAACGCAGATCCTTTGCCGCCAGGATTTATCCCCGGCGATGCTTTCCCGGCTTCTCATTACGGGAACAGTCAACTTAGTCTTGCAGTATAAAAATAGCCCCCTGGAAAGGGGGCTATTCTTGTCAATGTGGTCGATATGTGGACATTTTTGAAATAAATCCTTTTATTTCAATTTATTAAATCCCAAAAAAAAGCCCCGTCGGGGGCGACGGGGAAAACTCATTGATTATGGAATGATCTGTTCTCTGGTCAATTCGAGAACAGGGCTACTCTACGATGCAAAAGTGCAGCTAAAATGGAGAAACCGTGGAGATTCAGGGTGAAAGACCGTTTTAATCGATTAAGGAGGGGAAATGAAGGGGATGATAGTCATGCTACCTCTGGCGCTTGCCGGATGCGCGCAGAGTCAGCCGGCGCAGCAAGCACACCCGATAGGGATGGCTAACCCGGCTTCGGTATACTGCCAGCAGCTGGGAGGGAAACAGGTTCCTGTCCAAAGCCCGCAGGGCGTGCGCACCGAGTGCAAGCTACCCAGTGGTGAAACGTTAGATGAATGGGCGCTCTGGCGGCGCGATCATCCGGCTAAGTCATAGCGCTTTCAGCCAGTCAGCCAGCACCTGGGCATGGTTTTGCCGGGTGTTTTTCGCCGCGTAGAGCAGCGTCAGCGGCTGCTGCCTGGCAAGCGCGGCCAGGCGCTCGCCTTCATCGCGGTGGGCTTCCAGCTCCTGACGATAGCGCTGGCTAAAGTGGGCAAAATCAAGCGTCTCGCCGTGAAAAGCCTTACGCAAATCAGTCGATGGCGCCAGGATTTTGCACCACTCATCGTAATTCAGCGCCTCTTTTTTTATTCCGCGCGGCCACAGGCGGTCTACCAGTATCCGGTAGCCGTCGCTCGCTTCCTGCGGGTCATAAACCCGTTTACATTGAATCATCGTCACTCTCCCTCTGTTCCATCCAGGCAAGCAGCTGCGGCAACTGCTGCTCGGAAAATACCGTTATCCCGTATTCGCGAAGCAGGGCGGCGGCAACGCCGGCACCGGGCTTGCGCTGTCCGTTAAAGGTACCATCATAGATAAACTGACTGCCGCAGGTTGGGCTGCCGTCGGTGAGCAATGCTGCGGTACAGCCTTCCTCCTGCGCTGCTTTTAGCGCCAGCCAGGCGGCCAGCTGATAGCGCGCAGTGACGTCCTGGCCGTCACTTTCAATAATTTTCGCACGGTTTTGCATGACATCCGCTCCCTGCGCGCCAAGGATTTCCGCCGGTAGCCTGGGGATGGGCAATCCGGCAGCCAGCTCCGGGCAGTGGGTGACCAGCCGCCCCTCGCTCTGCCAGCGAGACAGCGCGTTAGCCAGCCGGGCTTTGTGGCTGCCGTTATAGCGAACCTGAAAGCCCATCAGGCAGGCGCTAACCAAAATTTTGTCCTTCATCATGCATCCATAGCGATTTGTCTGCCCTATACCATAGCGCCAGTCAGGCTAAATTACCCGCGTTCAGAAGCAGACAAAATAAGGATTGTGTTCTGCCGTTGAGATCGCTAACCTGAGGCTCCTTGTGTTGCCTGATATTCGCTCTGACATAAGGATCCTGCTATGAACTCCCCCCTGCGTATTGCCCTGGTTGGTGATTACAACCCTGATGTAGTTGCCCATAAAGCGATTCCCCTGGCAATTGATGATGCCGCCGCCGTACTGGAGCTGCCGCTGCGTTATGACTGGCTGGCCACCAGCGAAATAAAGTCCGCTGACGATCTCGCTGATTACGATGCTATCTGGGTGGTTCCCGCCAGCCCCTATAAAAACGCCGAAGGCGCGTTTATCGCTATACGCCACGCGCGGGAAAACAGCATTCCGTTCCTTGGCACCTGCGGAGGATTCCAGCACGCGATTATCGAATACGCGCGCAACGTTATGGGCTGGCGGGATGCCGCACATGCGGAAACCGATACCGAAGGCCGGATGGTTATCGCGCCGCTTAGCTGCTCGCTGGTAGAAAAGTCGGACAACATTGAACTGCGGGCCAATACGCTGATCTCTCGCGCCTATGGCCGCGACAGTATTGAAGAGGGTTACCACTGCAGCTACGGGATTGCCAGCGATTTTGCCCGCGAGCTGGAGCAGGGCGACCTGCGGGTTACGGGCTGGGATGATGACGGTGAGATTCGGGCGGTAGAACTGGTGACGCATCCGTTCTTTGTCGCCACGCTATTTCAGCACGAGCGCAATGCGCTGGAAGGCAGACCTGCGCCGCTGGTTCACGCGTTTTTACGCGCGGCAAGTCAGTGAGCGAACGCCCGGCGGCGGTTGCCGGGCGTCGATATCGCTAGCCGTTGATCTCCCGATCGCGACCGGCCAGCGCGCCAAATACCGCCATTGCAACGGAAATCAGCGCCACGGCGATCAGCGGGATATGCCAGTCGCCGTTGGCATCATGAATTTTTCCCATCACCGGCGGCCCGCAGGCGGCCAGCAGATAGCCCACCGCCTGCGCCATTCCCGACAGCGCGGCGGCCTGGTGCGCCGAGCTGGCGCGCAGCCCGATAAAGGTCAATCCCAGAATCATGGTCGCGCCGGAACCGAAGCCAAAGATAAGCGTCCACAGCACCGCCTGAGCGGGTAAAAACCATAAACCGAGCGCGCTGACTGCGCACATCAGGGCGACCAGCACCGCAATGCCGCGCTGATCTTTCAGCCGATGCAGTATTAACGGGATCGCCAGCCCCGGCGCCGCGGTGGCGAGCTGGAGCAGCCCGTGCAGGGAGCCCGCCTGCGCTTCGCTGTAGCCTATGCTTTGCAAAATGGCGGGCAGCCAGCCGATGATGACGTAGTAGACCAGCGAGTTAATCCCGAGAAACAGCGTCACCTGCCAGGCCAGCGCCGAGCGCCAGATCCCGCGGTTGTGGATGGCGCCCGACCCCGTCAGCGGCGCGGTGACTTGCCTGCGCGCCTGCGGTAGCCAGATAAACAGCGCCAGCAGCGGAAATGCCATCAGCATCAACAGCGCGCCGCGCCAGCCCAGTCCGGCGAGCGCCAGCGGAACGACCATTGCCGAACCCAGCGCCGCCGCGCCCCCCATGGTGAGAGAGTAAGCGCCGGTCATTTTGGCGACGTGCTGCGAGAAGTCACGTTTGATCAGTCCGGGCAGCAGAACGTTTCCCAGGGCGATGCCGCAGCCGATAATCGCGGTTCCGATAAACAGCAGCGAGACGAAGGGCAGGGAGCGCAGACCCACGCCGAGGCAAATCAGGATCATCGCCAGCAGCAGGCTACGTTCAATGCCGAATCGGCGGGCGACACCCGCCGCCAGCGGCGAGACCAGGCCAAAGGCCAGCAGCGGCAGGGTGGTTAACAGACCGGTTTGCGCGGTGGTGAGGCCATATTCGCTGCGAATGGCATCAAGCAGCGGCGCGGCGCCGGTAAAGGTGACCCGCAAGGTGGTGGCGATAAGCAGAATACCGGTAATCAATAGCAGATTACGGCGGCCGGCAGAAGGTGAAACAGAATTCATGGCTATCTCAAACAAGAATACGTGGCGCTTACCATAGCCTGTTTGCCGCCTGTTTAAATCAAGCTAAAATGACAGATTATCGCTAAAATCGGACAATATCATGATCGGACTCGGCCTGGACGGCTACGACCCGGACAGCGGCCATGAAGCGGCGGCGGCTTTTCGTATTCAGGTGGTCGCGGACGAGCAGTACATTCCGCGCCATCATCACCGTAAAGGTCAGCTCATCCTGGCGCTACACGGGGCGCTGACCTGCGAAGTGGAGAACGCGATGTGGATGGTGCCCCCGCAGTACGCGGTGTGGGTACCGGGACAGGTGCCGCACAGCAATCGCGCGACGCCGGAGGCGCAGGTCTGCTTTTTATTTATTGAACCCCACGCGGCGCCGATGCCGGATTTCTGCTGCACGCTAAAGATTTCGCCGCTGGTGCGCGAGCTTATCCTCGTTATGGCCGAGCGCGGCAGGGCCGAACTCGCTAAACCGGCAATGAACCGCCTGGTGCGGGTGCTGTTCGATGAACTCCCGCAGCAGCCGCAGGAGCACCTGCAGCTCCCGGTCTCCGGGCATCCAAAAATTCGTCAGATGGTGGACACGATGGCCGTCGACCCGGCCCGCTGGCAAACGCTGGCGCAGTGGGCGGCGGAGTTTGCCATGAGCGAACGCAATCTGGCGCGGCTGGTGGTGCGTGAGACGGGCTTAAGCTTTCGCCGCTGGCGACATCAGCTGCAGCTGATCCTCTCCCTGCAGATGCTGATCCGCGGGCAGACGGTACAGCAGACGGCGCAGAGCCTGGGCTATGACTCGACCACCGCCTTTATTACCATGTTTAAAAAGGGCCTCGGGCAAACCCCGGGGCGCTATCTTGCCAGCCTGGCTACGACTTCCCAATAAACAGCGAAATGATCCCGGCGGCGATCAGCGGGCCGACCGGGACGCCGCGGAAGAGGGCGACGCCGAGCACGGTGCCGACCAGCAGTCCGGCTACCAGCTGCGGCTGCGAGCCCATCAGCGCCACGCCGCGCCCGCCGAGCCAGGAAACAAAAACCCCCACGGCAATCGCCAGCAACGATTTCCAGTTCACGAAGGAGTGCAGCAGCGTAGAGGGCGGTAGCGTGCCGCTGGCAATGGGCGCCATCACGCCGATGGTGAGAATAATAATACCGATGGTCAGCCCTTGCTTTTCAATCCACGGAAAGAAGGCGTTGAGCGGGGTGACGCGGACGATAATTAATACCAGGATTGAAATAGCTACGGTGGTGTTATGGCTAATAAAGCCGAGCGCCGCCAGGCCCAGCAGTATTAACAGGGTGGTGTCGAGCATGTGCAGAGGTCCTTGCCAGAATATAAAAAAGAACAGCCCGTTTACTCTACGCATAATCGCGTAAGTAAACAGGTTTTTTATAGCAGACTCGCGATTTGAGGCATCTGCACGATCGATTTTCACCCGCGGCACAATCCGCGCCCTGGCGCAGGAGAGGGAACAATCAGGCTTCGCGATGAAACGCGATCAGTTCCGGACGGGCAATACGCAGATAGTCGGCGGTATCAAGGATGATGGACTTATCAAGCTGCCCGGCGTTGAAGGCGATTTCCGGGAAGCGCTCAAACAGCAGCGGGTCGGCGACCAGGCGTAAAGAGGGGTGGAAGCTGAAAGGGGGAATGGCGCCAAAGACGCAGGCGGTCAGGGCGTCAACTTCCGCCGGACTGGCCAGAGAGGCTTTGCTGCCGCCGACGTATTCGGCCAGACGGGCTAAATCAGCCTGTAGATCGGCGGCAAGGATAGCCAGAACGTGCTGATTAACCCCATGTCCTTTAATTTTACATACCAGCGCTTTTGCTCCCTGACCCAGCGCGGTGCCGCGGATCTTCGACACGGCTTCACACTTTCCGACGGCTTCATGTTCCACGACCCGGTAACGGGCGTGGTCGCGGTTAAGCAGCGCCAACAGCTGCTGATGAATACTCACTTTTACTGGCGCGTTCATGTCGTTTTTTTCCTTAAAAATAAAACCTCAAGATTAATCCTCTCGCCCCGGGTAAGCGTGTTTTTTTTGCTTTTTATTTTCGTACAGCCGGGCATCCGCGATTTTCATGACGTCGGCCAGGCTATCCCCCGGCGCCATGCTGCAGGCCCCCCATGAGAAATTAACGCGCTGGTTAATGTCAATTTCCTTCAGGTGCTGGCGAATGCGCTCGGGTATATTTTTCGCCTCCTGTTCCTCATAATCGATCAGTATCAGGAAGAACTCATCGCCGCCCAGCCGGATGCCGTAATCGCTTTTACGTATGGCGGCGGAAATGGACTGGGCGAGCAGCACGATGGCGCGGTCGCCTTCATCGTGTCCCCAGGTGTCATTAAGGTATTTTAGCCGGTCGCAGTCCAGCGCCATAAACACGATATTCACGCCTTGCTCGGTGAGCTTTTGCATACGCGATTCCAGCAGCGAGGAGAGAATTTTTCGGTTGTACAGACCGGTTAAAGAATCACTAATGTTTTCTTTAAAAACGTCGGTATACAGGCGAAAGTGCATGCGTACCAGGTGCAGCAGAACGCCGGTAGATATCAGGTAAAACAAAAATAGCTTCCAGGAGCTAAGCAGAAAATAGGACATATCCAGCGACAGCGAAATGTGCAGGTTTTCCGCCACCTGCTGGCTATGGTGGGCGTAGCTGAAAAAATGCGTGTTGCTGCGGTGAACGCGGATTTCAGACGTTGAGTCCGAGTCCCTTAAGGTGATGTCGAGATAACGCCAGACCAGGGGGCGGTCGGTGGTATAGAGCAGCTTCTCAATATCGTGACGAGTGACGTCCACCATCACAATGCCCTTCAGCCGATCCCGATGATAGACCGGGGTTAAGAACGACAAAATATTTTGTCCGGTTAATGCGTCAGCATAGATGCTGGAAATTAGCGTACGCCCGCGAAGTAAACCGTTAAGACTGAACTGAGTGATGCCCAGTTTACTGTCGTGAAGAAAGTTCCAGTTATCAACGGGGCTGCTATCTATCTCAATCGGCGAATAGAAATACGCGTATTTATTGTCTAAATCGAGGTAATAGCGGAAGCGTTTATCGGATTTGAAGGTTGCCGAATTCAGCGCGGCGATAATATCGCTTTGGGCGATAGCGGCATCAAAAGCCTGCAGCGCCGGGAGATCGTTAATCCACGGCTCGCACGAAGGCTGGGTGGTGCTGAGCGTACCGTGAAGCCCGGGGAAGGTATGCCCGGCGATATTGAGCCCGTATACGTTGCCATTGGTCTGCACGCCAGCGCAGGCCTGTTGGGCCTTTTCGGCAGTGGGATGCGTATCCAGCTTTCGCGAGACCTGGGAGATAACCAGCTGATTTTGATATTTATCGTACAGAAAGGCGGATTCGCCCTTCTCGACGATGTAGCGCATGTATTCCGACATATCCCGATGGCTGGCGACTAATTCATACACCAGAAATGAAGATGTCAGGACAACCACCCCCGCAGAAATGAAATGACGGAGTAATTTATTCTGTAATTTCATGATGATAATTTCGCCAGCACAATTAAGACAATTCTACCATGTGCGGCGCAGGGACGCCACGTTCGGTGGCAGGCAGACTGTTTATCTATCCAGTGCCGGAATCGGGCACCACCGCGCGGCAATGAAAATAAATAGTTTATTAAATATGAGGGCGCTAATGAATATTGCTGTCATAAATATCCTGCAAAATCCATTTTTCACTCATTTTATCCTCAATGAAATATGCTGCAATGACGCTGCTATGGCTATCCTGGTGCAGCTAAAAATGAAATAATGTTAATTATCAAACGAACTTTTCTTATTTTTACCAGTCCTTAGCAGGGTTACAGGCAGTACTATTGAAAGCGGCAATGAGGTTATCATGATGGAAAACGCAGCGGTGCAGGGAACCCCTCGAAAGTTTAAAAAAATAAGGGCGCTAAACAGGCGTCGAAATTATTTTTTTAAGAAAATACGCAATGACCTGCGAGTCTATATTGCTAAAGCGTTCTGGGATAGTCGCGCGCGCCGCGAAGCTGATTTAACCTCCGCGAAAACGGTGCTGTTAATGCGTAATGAAGGTGCGATCGGCGATGTAGTTGTTGATTCAGCGCTGGTTAAATGCCTTCACGAGGCGGGAATGACCGTTGACTTTCTGTTGACCAAATCCAATAGTCAGGTCATGCGCTATAATCCGCGCATTCGCCATATCTATGAGGCCGAGAATGTCGACTCGGCGGATTATTTGCACAAATTTACCCATAACGTTCCTCAGTCAGTTATTACTGAGCTTGCGAATAATAAGTACGATATTGTAATCGACCCGTCGTTGTTTGATATTCCGGTACACAGGATGCTGCTGTTACGACAGATAAAGCCCAGAGCGGTACTGGGTTTCAATAAGTGGCCTTCTATTAAACACTACAGCAAGTCTTTTGATTTTGACTGTGAAAACTGGCACGTTAGTAAGACATTTTCTTTTATCGCTGATTATCTGCAGCTGGATAAAAAATCTCTGCAATCTTATGATCTGCATATTCCACAGGATATCTGCCAGCAGGTTCGTGATTATCTGGCGGCGCTCAACGGGCGTAACGTGGTGATTAATATTTTTGCCGGGCATCAGGACCGCAGCATGTCGCAGGCGCAGCTGGCAACGCTTCTGGCCAGGCTGTGCGAGGATTATCCTGACGTCAATATCATATTGCTCGATCATCGCAATGAAATCCGGATCCCCCTGCCGGAGAAGGTCTGCGTGAATCCGTTTAAAACGCTGCACCACTGCATGGCGCTTATCGCCGAGGCCGACTTAGTTATCTCGCCGGATACCTCGGTGGTCCATATGGCGGCGGCGTGGAAAAAACCGCTTATCGCGGTCTACAAAGATGTGCGGATGAATAATCGACTCTGGGCGCCGGGGTACGACAACTCGCGGCAGATTATCGTTAAATGCGGCAAGGTATACCAGCTGGAGAGCTTGCCCGACCTGATAATGTCGGAGATTGATCCCGTCACCCTGCAACAGGCCCGAGCCGGGTAAGGTGGGGTAAAAAAACAGCCAGCGTCTGTGCTGGCTGTCCGGAAAGGCTTAACCGTCCGCTTTTGAGGTTTGCTTGTGAAGCAGAATGCTAGAAAATATTTTATTGAAATATAAAGCGTTTTTTGTTTCCCCAAAATATCCCCAATATCTTTCCCCAAAACGCTACGTGAAAAATACAAGACCAGCAGGGTAATGCCTCACCATTTTTCACGTAGCTACACCTGAAGCTTTTTCCAGTCCAGTCCTCTATCATCTGCATACTCTTCGCTCATCGCGTCAGTTTTATGACCCAGCAAGGTTTTAACGTTTAAGCCTTGTTCTTTGTAGAGGCGAGATGCCAGTGAACGTTGTTCATGAAACGATGGCGGGGTATGACCCTCAGGCCACTTAATCCCTGATTGATCCCTTGCAATGGTGAAATACCGCGATATGGAATTCACAGGGATTTTGCTTCCTGGCTTCGCCGTCGCATGCAGAACTGAGTGATGAATTAGGTACTTGCTAACGAATCGATCCCGGCATCTTGCGATCACTTCTTCAAGCGTCATACCGATGGCATCACATCTAAGGGAAAGTGGTAAGGCAATTTTGGACCCCGTCTTGTTTTGTGTGATATGCAGGAACCCATCCCACACATCGGAAAACTTGAAATCAACGATGTCACCCAATCGCTGGCCAGTAATTAAAGCCAGAAGCATGGCGTTCTGCGCAGCTGGCTGCATATCCTCGGCGTGTTTAAAAATGGTTTTCCATTCTGCTAAGGTCAATCGTTTTCTCCTTACCTTCACTACAGGATTCTTCGCAGCAAGAGCAGGGTTATAACCAGGAGGAACCTCGCCTGCATGTTGAGCCTCTTTAAAAACATCAACCAGAACCGACCTTACCTGTTGCCCCATTCTTTGCTTACCTGCATTTTTATATTCATCAATGATGGTAGCGATAATCTTGGTATCCACATCTGCTATTCGCAGATTCGGTGTTCTTTTAGATAAAATATTCGAGCAAAGACGCCTATTTTTTAATGTGGATAGTTTGATCTCGTTGTTTTCCATCCTCTCCTGTTGAATTTCCTTATACTTTTTAATCCAGTCGCTAACTCTCATTCCCGGGGCTTTCTTGTCGTTTGCTTTAATGGCCATATCGACAAGAGCGTATGATTGCTTTGTTTCCTGTTCAGAAATGAGACGATTCATCTCAGTTGCAGCAGCTTTCGCTGCATCTTCATCGGTTCCAAACCCTACAAAAACACCTGATGTGGGATGCCTATACTGCCAGTAGATACGGGATGTTCTCTTATCTAACTTGCAGTATAAGTTTGGAATATTAATGTTATGTTTTCTGGGTCGAGCTGCCATAGAAGGCCTTCTCCACTAACTGGCGGGCTTTATCTGACAGAGATGTAGAAATATCAACATCACCCACCATGCCAATAAAACGAGCATCTTCATCAATCACCCAGCGGCGACCTTGTTTGATTGCAGCCGGGAAGGTTTGTTTGGTTTTAGCTATTTTATTCAGTGTTGCTTTGCTCACTGGATATTTAAAACCATTTGGTCCTGATGCCCAGTCATAGATAGTAACTAGCTGCCCCATACGTATATCTCCACTAATCCGGCTGCAACCGGGTTATCTGCCACTAAAAGAACAAGCCGAGCATCCCCCACGAAGCCCGTCATTACACTTTTTGCACAGCTGGTGGTCTGGCTCTCCTGTTACTGTCGAATAAATCTGGAAAGGAACTATTACTGGCATAGGTACGGTAAGAACCTGGCTCCGAAGCTTTGCTACTTCATCGGCTAATTCCATTAGCCTGTTATGCAGGTCTTTTGCTTCCTCCTTATACCAGGCCAAATCATCACGAATACGCCGCCAGCGACGGAGCTTTAATTTGTTTGCTCTCGGCGCGGCTTTGCGTTCTGCGGGGGATTGACTCACTGTTTTATCCCCCGCTCAGTGTTTTTCAGGTCATTCTCTGCGAAGAGGATTGACGTTCTGGCGGCGCGCAGCCGGGCCTTAGCGTTCTTTTCTTCGCGCTCCAGGTTGGCTACAGCCTCGCGCAGTTCATCACGGCGGTTATGAAGCTGCTGAATCTCTCTCACCACAGCCTCGCCATCAGTCGCGCACTGAAGAACGTACTGGAAAGGGTCAACGGCACAGCCACATTGAAGGCACAGAATGATCCGCCCTTTCTCATCGACTTCAACGGCTTTATGCTTGCAGTGTTGCTGCCTGTAGTCCTTTCTGTCGGTTACGGTGATATTCAGTAGCTTCTCTTCGTCTCGCTTGGGCTGCACCAGAGTGATGACGTTGTCGCTCTCATTTTCCATCTGGCACCTCCTGCGGGGCGGCTGCGAGCGTGGCGGCGTTCCAGGCTTCAAATTGACCATCAATGCCATCGTCACAATAGCCGTCAGTTGTCCGTAACGAATCCCAGCCATCGAGGGGCGCTCCATTCTGTGATTCCCACCATTTTTCGAATATGGAGCGGTCAGGCACAACCGGCTGCTGCGCGTGGCGATAGAGCGGGATGATTTCCGTTAACGCCGACTCCCAGCCAAAATGATCCGCTTGAGCCTCAACAACGGAGCGAGTAATGCCGATCGCTTCGTCGTACACTTCTCCGTGATAAATCGCAATCCATGCCACCGGCTCGCTGTCCATTGCGGCCAGCATCATGCGGGCTACTCGCTTGAGAATCTCTACATCGGCGAGCCCCAATTTGTAGCCGGCTTTTAAATCAAAGACAGCCTGAACATTCTCTTCTCTGGTTAACTGGTTATTGGTCATTGATTGGCTCCTTCTGGCTTGATTCCGCCGTCACAATGCGGGCATGGGCCAGCTTGCTGACCGTTTTTGATGGTCCTGCCATACGAGCAACGGTAACACCGCAAATTTTTAGCCTTTTCCGTCACTCTGATTATGTCCCTGCCGAATCCCATAGAAATTCGCTCAAGATAGCCGCGCTTTATCAGGCTTTCAGCCATGATGCCGACTCTAACTGGAAGGAGAGAATCGCCATCCCATAACGCCGTTTTACGGAATGGGCTAATTTCGATTTCCCAGCCGTGGACAATTGCTGGCTTTAAAAACTCGCGTTCGCGTTTGTTTAGTGGTTTGCCCATCACTCAGCCTCCCACTTGATGCCAACGGCGGTCAGCCATTTGGAAAAGTTGTTCTGACAGTCGATATATCCCTTCGCGTAGTCCTCAGTGGCACCGTAATGGCAAATCTGAAATTCATCATATTGCTTCACGGTGACGGTGCGGGGCTCCAGCTGAGTAATCCGCTGCTGCGCCTTCTCCAGCGCCTCTACCAGCGCGAGGACGTTGGCAGGGTTAGCCAACTGAACAAATTCACGATTGGCCGCTGAATCCGGCCCTATAAAATTCGCGATAATAAATCCGCTGTTGGCCTGGTCATCGTTGCTGCAAGTGGCATCCCAGCCATCGCCAGACTCTTTTACCCAGTCGCCGGAACTTGCTTTCTCTGCTGCCGCTTTCATAGCTGGCGCCAGTTCGGTGATATCAGTCATGGCTGGACTCCTTCACGCCATCCCATTCAACCCAGGCGTTTTCACCGTCTGCATCAATTTCGCCTTTGTGTCCGCATTTCGTGCATACGGCTTCGTCGCCAGCCCAAAGAGTATCCGGAGACACAGACCAGCCAGTCACACTCACTTTGTCGTTGTTGCAGTTCGGGCAGTTATCAAGCCAGCCGACAGTAACCGTTAATGGCCCGTACCCATGCTCTGTTCTAATGCTCATTTGTCGGCCCCCTCGCGCAGCAGCTTCACATGTGAATTAGCCAGGGAAAGGTAAGCCAAAGCTGACACTGCCTCGCTTTCATCAAAAATCTTATGCACGGTGTTGGATACAAACTCTTCAACCCCTTCAGCCTTAATCCCGGCATAGATGCGATCGGTGCCGGGGGTTTCTACCGAGTCAACCAGCCAGTAATCGCATGTTTGATAGGTGTGCTGGCTATCGGAGGTGTGCAGCCCTTGAGCATCGAAGCCTTGAGCTTGTTGAATCACGACACCCCATGACACGCGCTGAACATCTTCGCTCCAGCCGTCGTCTGCGTCCTCACGGTAAGCGTCAATCTCAGCTTGCGCTGTATCAATAGCGCTCTGCTTGTCTTTGAAGTAATCGAAGCCGTATTCAGGGGAATATGCGAAGTAAGTTACGCCAGCCTTCAGCCCCACATTCTCCGCAGCCAGCTGCTTAAACGCTTTCGCCAGCGCCATAACCTTTGTCTCTTTGATTGACAGCTCGCCCGCCGACTCCAGCGACTGAATGAGCTCGTTTACTGCCTGTAGTGTGATAGTCATACAGCCTCCCCGAGCACCCAGCGCAGAGCATCAGCGTATTCACCGCTGGCACCTTCAAGGGCTTTTGTGATTTCTTTGCGTGATTTGAGACGTGGCTTAGTTTCGCCAAGCACGGCGCGCTGGCGCCTGGCTTTTTCATGGCCGGTAGTTCCAACGGTTGCAGATTCAATCTCTTTTACTTTTTCCCGCTGCTCTTCCGGGGGAAGCGTGCCAAGCTGACGTGCCTGGGTAACAGTAACAGTGCCAGATTCCACCGCTTCCCGGACGGCCTGAGTAGCATCGAGGAGGGAGAGCGTTGCTCGAACGGTCTGAACGCTGCAGCCAAACAACACCGCAATGTCGTCCTCATCGAGTCCGCGGTCGAGAGCGTCTGACATTTTTTTAGCGCGGCCAAGCGGTGTATCAGGTCGGCGAATTTCGTTTTCGCTGACCATGTATTTAGCCATCTGATTTGCTGATCCGCGCTTAACGACCCCAGGAACAAGCAGTGGGTCTTTGCCCTCTTTCAAAAGAAGCTTATTTGCCTCCAGGGTGTGTTTTACGCGCTGACGGCCTACAACTACGCAGGTGAGCCCCGTTTCAGGGTCTTTCCAGACGATGATCGGCTCCAGTACACCCAGCTCCTTGATGTTCAGTACCATCCCTTCGTCGATCGGCAGGTGAACACGTTCATCGTAGAGAGGGTGGGTCATATCGGTGACCAGGTGCAGGTTTTCGGGCTCGAACGTTAAAACGTTCGTCTTGCCACTGGCGCCATATACAACTTTTGAATCTTTAGCCATCAGACAGCCTCCACATCGCTGGTGGAAGCAGCCGAGATATTCTCCATATCGCGCATAGCTTCTAAGACGTGCATATTGCTGCGGGTTTTAGTGTGACGTTCAACAATGCGATCGCATTCTTTAGCCCAGGAAAGAACTTCTTCTTTCATGGCGTCACGTTCTTTACGTGCCTGGCGAAGAGTAACGTTCGAAACATCGAGCATAGTTGCCAAATCTTTTAGCAGTTCTGCAGTAGCAGGAGGCATTGTTTTAGCCGCCTCAAAGGCATCTTTAATTAACTGCTGTGCTGTTTTTGCCATTATGTTTTTTCTCCAACTGACGCGCTGCAACGCGCTTTAGGGTGCAGCAACCCAACCCATGAGAATGGGGTAATTGCTGCTGTTCTAATCAGGCTGCTGGTTTTTGTTCTTCGGGCTCTTTGTAGGCGAGCAGATCACAAAGCTGGTTAATTACTTTACAGAACTGGAACATGTCCGTACCTGCCTGGTGACGCCAGCGGTAGGCTTTGTCGTCATCATCAGAATAATCATTATCCTTGGTATCGATCCGCCGGAAATGGAATTTATCTGTAAGCAGAAAAGAGACGCCGCAGCCTCTTAATTCCATGTTATCAACGATAAAACCTGTGTTCAGGCTCTCCAGAATTTCACTGGTAACGGAAGTGTGCTCCGCAGAGTAGCGAATAACTTCTTTCTGTTCTGCCAGTCGGGATAGCTGGACATAATCACCAACCTCAAACCCGGCAAACGCTGATTCTTCGCCGTCCAGATGGTTTTTAAGGCGCGTTGTCAGGCCGTTTTTGATATCACTGATGTTGATCGTGACTGTTTTTACTGAGCCGATCACTTTAACCAGCATCGCCCCGACTAAATTGGCAATATTTTTATTGGCGGAATTAATGATCAGCAGATTTTCTGCAGTGTTATACAGGACCAGGATCAGAGACGACTTGATGAATGCCTGTTTGCAGAGCTGAACCTTAGCATCCTGGATAATGTTGTTACGGTCAGCGCGCTTCAATTTCTGACCACACGCATTTTCGATGCGCTGGATACGCTCATTGGCTTCTTTCATCACGACGTGCTGGGGGATTATTTTCTCATCGCGGCGAACCACGATTGCATAACCGCCAGTAATTGGCGTAACCAGCTCGCCGGTAATCGGATTAGGGACGAAGGAAGCCCGCGCGAACTCCGTTTCTGTAAGTTCAGAGTAGGGCAATTCCTGCAGGTGCCCTTCAACCGATTCAATACTGGGCAAAGTAGCCCGATAGACAATGGCGTTACGTAACTTTGATAATTTCATTTCTATGTCCTCTGCAAAGGATTGGTTAGTTATCTCCACACAACACAGAAGAGCACCTGCGGCTGCAAATCCGCCCGAGCGGATTGGGTGATGGGCCCGTTACTCGGTGATGCTCTTGTGTCTTGTGTAAAAAGGGCGGTACCAGAAACAAAGGGAAACTGGCACCGCCAAGACTACACACAGCACAGTTATGCACTTAATATTAGATATCTTACATTTTTAGTCAAGGTGTAATTGTAAGTAATCTTACTTTTATGCCCGGGGGTATAAAAAACCCGCTTATGGCGGGTTCGGAGGGGATTGCAAAGTTAGAGATCTATGATGATTTGCTTAACTATCCCGATAAGGTTGGTGTCTTGATTGATCTCGATAGGTTTGAAAGACGGATTCAGTGGCATTAGGTATGAAAAAGGCGGGTCAATAGCTAACTTCTTAAGAGTTGCTTCACCGCCCGAAACGGTTTGAGCCACGACGATTTTTCCATTAGCTTCATCAACAAAACCATACTCCGGCTCTACAATAACAATGGAACCATCTGGAATGCTAAGCTCTTGATTTGACGTCATTGAATGTCCTTTAACTCTCAACGCAAAGGCAGAATCAGACAGCTTTCGCGTCGTTTTCACCATTTCATTGCTAGGGTTCCCTATTACCTCGGTCCAATTACCCGCTTGCACCCAAGAAATGAGTGGAACCTCTCTTGTTGAGATTAGATTTATATTAATGCCGTTTTCGATATCCCCCGTGCCAAAAACTAGCCACTCGGGGGAACATTGCAGGCATTTACAAACCAGAATCAGGTTTTCTCCAGACAATTTAGTCAAATCACTTTCCCACTGGGTAACAGCAGAGGCACTGACACCAGCCCACTCAGCAATATCCCGCTGCGTAAGTTTTTTCTGTTTTCGCCTAAATCTTAATCTGCTACCAACGGTATCCATAAATTCTCCTCGGATTGCACGTTAGCAATCTTACATTTAATTGACGTAAGCATGCTGTCCATATACGATGTAAGAATGCTAACTTTAAGGAGGTGAAGCATGTTAAAAACACAAGTTGTTGAGTACTACGGTGGCATTTCTAAAACGGCAATTGCTTTAGGGGTAACCCATAGTGCTGTTTGCCAATGGGGAAATGTAATTCCACAAAAACAAGCATTTGTAATCGAGAGAATCACAAAAGGAAAACTCAAATACGATGCGAATCTTTACCAAAAGTCTATAGACCCAGCAGCTTAGAGGTAACTACAAACCGAATTTCAAAGGGGTAGGTATGAACCCGGAACAGTTCATAAAAAACAATGTTGTTAAGGCACTCCTGACTGATGGTTATTCAGCAGAACAGGCTGAGCAGGGGGGGGTAGAGGCTATTTCGTACTACCGGCGCTCATCAAAGCCGACAACCAAGCGAAGAAACATCTTTGACGACTGCCTTGAACAAGCCCGAATGATTCTTAAGTACGGCAAGAAGAAAGGCACCAGAACGAAAGGGGCATTGATTTAAATGACAAACCTGAAAGAAGCCGTAAAGGCAATGTGCAAAGCCTATCCCGGCGGACGTGAAGCGATGGCTGGTGCATTAGGTATGACCTTAACCCAGTTCAATAACAACCTCTACGAGAAGAACGGCTGTCGTTTCTTTGAAGTATCTGAACTGGAAGCGATGGAGGACATCTCGAATACATCTCACCTGGCTGAATATTTTGCCCGCCGTCGCGGTGCTCTGCTGGTGGATGTGCCGCACCTGGAAGAACTGGACCGCGTGGACCTGTTTAGTCGTGCAATGCGTACCTCTGCCGCCAGGGGACAGGTGGATCAGATTATCGAACAGGCGCTTGAAGATGGGGTTATCGAAAGACATGAAGCTGAAGAAATCATGGTGCATCACCGCCGCCACCTGGCAGCGCGTGAAGAAGAAATCGCGGCAATTATCACGTTGTTTGCACGCAAAAAGAAGTGACGCCAGCAGGTTGCAGCCTCTGGCGTCGTGGCGTGTCGTTATCAGTGGAGATTACTAACGCATGAACAGTTTACCAACACAGTACCGCAGGTCGCAACTTATAGCGCGTCCGGTTCCTGGTGGAGCAGGTCCGGTTCAGTTCGTGTATGGGGTAAGAGTACCAGGCGGGTTCGAGCCTGTCTGCTACCAGTTTGCTCAGTGGGTGGTAGGGGACTTTAACGGTCAGGCGGGGAGCGTATGCGAGAACTTAACCGATGGTTCAGAGATCACTACGGAATCCCGGTCCAGGTCATCCGCTGGGAGCCCCAGACACAGCGCGTTATATACCTGCGTGAAGGGTACGAGCATGAGTGCTTCAGCCCCCTTGAGCAGTTCAGACGAAAATTCAGGGAAATAGAGGGGTCTTATGAGCCTGTTAATGCCATCAAGGCCGATAGTCATCAATCCTGACCTTGCATACAGCATTGGTCTGAATGAAGCCATAGCGTTGCAGCAGGTTAACTACTGGCTGAAGGAGACAACCTCCGGGCTTGAGCGTGACGGTGTGCGTTGGATCTACAACACCACTGAGCAATGGCTGGAGCAATTCCCGTTCTGGTCTGAGTCAACGCTGAAGCGCACATTCACCCGCCTGAAGAGCCTGGGCGTACTCAAAATCGAGCAGCTCAACAAGTCGCAGCGCGACATGACCAACTACTACACGATCAATTACGAGAGTGAGCTTTTAGATGAAGTCAAAGTGACTAAATCGAAGGGGTCAAAATGCGCTGTTCCATCAGGTCAAAATGACACGATGGAAGAGGTCAATATGAAACGCTCCACCAAGTCAAAACGAACCGCTGTCATCAGGTCAAATTGGCACGATGATCCTACAGAGAATACAACAGAGAGTACTACAGATAATAAAACCCCTTCTTGTCCGGTTGCTGAGCAACCTGACGAGACCGGGCCTGCGATTACCGTTCTGGAACATTTCAACAAGGTTACTAATTCGAGCTATGGGCGAGGAGGACGTGGCAAAACTACTCTGGGATATATCCGCGGTCGTCTGGCAGAAAATTACAGCCCTGAAGACCTCATGCTGGTGGTTGATTACCTGAATGAGAAATGGGCGAACGATTCAAAAATGTGCGACTACCTACGGCCAAAAACACTTTTTGCCCCAGAGAACTGCGCGGAATATTTCGATAAGGCCCGGAAATGGTCCTCGGCAGGACGGCCTTCCTGGGTGAATGGACGATGGTCCAAAGACGCCGCTGCGTTCAAGTCCACTCACGCCAATGTTGATTATTCTGGCATACCAGCGGGGTTCAGAGGATGAGCAAGCCATTTCTGAAGTGGGCAGGTGGTAAATACACCCAACTTAACGATCTGTTCAGGTATATCCCTGAAGGGTTACGACTGATTGAACCATTCGTGGGGGGCGGTTCTGTATTCCTGAACAGCGATAAACACGCGGATTTCCTGTTGGCAGATGTTAACCCCGACCTTATCCATCTGTATCAAATGCTGGCTGTCGTGCCTGACGTGGTTGAAAACAAAGCCCGCTGGATGTTCGAGAAAATGGGCAATCCTGAAGGTTATGAACTGATCAGGAAGGAATTCAACGCGCAGACACTGGATGCAGCCGAGCGTGCAGCTGCATTCTTGTATCTCAACCGGCATTGCTTCAATGGGCTGATGCGTTACAACCTGGCCCATCAGTTCAACGTTGGCTGGGGAAAATACAAAGCTCCCTATTTCCCATTTCAGGAGATGAAGGCTTTCGCTGATATGTCTCACAACTGCGTATTCATGACATCCGGTTATCGCCGGACTATCGGCCTTGCAGGGAAAGGTGACGTTGTGTATTGCGATCCCCCTTATGAACCGATGCCCGGTACTGCAGGGTTTACCGCGTATGCCGCTGGTGGTTTTAACTGGGATGACCAGGTATTGCTGGCTAAGCACTGCGTAGAAGCGCACCAACGTGGCGCGAGGGTAGTCATTTCAAACTCATCAGCCCCCAGGGTAGTAGACCTGTACCGGGAGCATGGTTTTAATCTGGAATTTATCAAAGCGCGTCGTTCGATCTCCTGCAATGGCACCACGCGGGAAGTCGCTCGGGATGTCGTGGCGATCCTCTAAGGGGGCCTTATGAAACTGACACTGCCATTTCCACCAAGCGTAAACAGTTACTGGCGCGCTCCCATCAAAGGGCCACTGAAGGGACGGCATCTGGTTAGCGAGACTGGTCGCAAGTTCCAGAAAGCAGCCAGGGCGGCAATTATCGAACAGTTACGGGCAGTCCCAAGGCCATCAAGTGAGCTGGCGGAAGTTCATATTGTTCTGTATCCGCCGGATCAGCGCCGTCGTGATATTGACAACTACAACAAAGCGCTGTTCGACGCGCTGACTCAAACCGGTGTCTGGGAGGACGACAGCCAGGTGAAACGTATGCTGGTGGAGTGGGGGAACATCGTGAAGAAAGGGAAAGTAGAAATCACCATTAAGCGATTTATTTCCCCGGCAGTTGCAGCTGCCTGACAAGTGGAGAACGTATGAATCAGTTAATCGCAAGCAAGACAGTTACGATGTCGAGCATCGAAATATCTGTTCTGGTAGATAAGCGCCACGACAACGTAAAAAGAACAATTGAAGCGCTGGTGGATAAGGGCGTTATAGCTTCTCCTCAAATTGAGGAAAAGCCCACTGCAGGGCGGACGATGTCGGTATATCTCTTCAGGGGAGAGAAGGGCAAGCGAGACAGTATTATTGTTGTCGCGCAATTATCGCCAGAATTCACAGCACGCCTTGTTGACCGCTGGAATGAGCTTGAAGCTGCACAACATCCGGTCATCCCGCAGTCTTTCTCGGATGCTTTGCGTCTGGCTGCTGATTTGCAGGAACAAAAAGAGCATCTGTCGCAAGAACTGGCATTAGCCGCACCGAAGGTTGATTTTGTTGATCGTTACTGTACTGCTAACGGTTCAATGTCATTCCGTCAGGTGGCAAAGCTTCTTCAGGCTAAGGAAACAGAGTTCCGCTTATTCCTGATTGAGAATGACATCATGTACCGGCTTGGAGGAACGCTGACGCCGATGGCTCAGCATATCGATGCGGGACGTTTTGAGGTTAAGACAGGCACATCACTTACATCAAACCACGCGTTCAGTCAGGCTCGCTTTACCGCCAAAGGGGTCAGGTGGATTGGAGGCCTGTGGACAGAGTACAAAGCAGGAGGACACGCAGCGTGAGAGCACTACTTACTCCTGAGATCGCCCCTAAAATGGGCGTTGTTCTTCTTCGCCCAGGTGCTGAGCTTATGCCATTGTTCAGGCGAGGACGTGTACTGATTGAGCCTGAGCCAGAGCGTTACGCTGAATATCAGACTGGAGCTATCCCTCCAGCAACACAGCCGCTGGAAGGTGACCCAACGGTATTGCCTATCTTTGAAAATATGGATGTGCTGATCCGTGCTGGCGGTTTAGTAGGCCTTGAGGCCGAGTTGGAGCGTACTTTCGAATGTCAGTATCCGCATGCAACCTGGCATAGTGAGAATTTCACACTCTTCCGCCATGAACCTGGAAGCATTCGCCTTTGCTGGGGTTGTGACAATCTTGTCAGGGACCAATTCACACAGGAACTGGCAGGCATTGCGCGTAAAAACCTGGTATCCTGGCTGATATCAGTCATACGTTCCAGACTGGGATTTAATGAGGACCATGCACTAACAATTCCGGAGTTGTGCTGGTGGCTGGTCATTAACGATCTGTCGCACGTCATACCGGAAACGCTGGCAAGAAAAGCGATGCGATTGCCTGAAGTCAGGCACCAGTCAGTGATGAAAGAAAGTGATTTACAGCCAGAGTTTGCGGCAACCGAATTAGTCCAAAAAAAGATACTGGCGCTGAAAGTGGATACTGAAACGCCGGAATCATTCATGCTTCGGCCAAAGCGCCGACGCTGGATAAACGAGAATTACACCAGTTGGGTTAAAACCCAGCAGTGTGCCTGCTGTAATAAACCAGCAGATGACCCCCATCACCTGATAGGCCACGGACAAGGTGGAATGGGAACGAAAGCGCACGACCTGTTTGTGTTGCCGCTTTGCAGAGCGCACCACGACGAGTTGCACGCTGACACCGTGGCATTTGAACAGAAATATGGCTCACAGCTGGAGCTGATATTTCGATTCTTAGATCGTTCGCTGGCAATCGGCGTACTGGCGTAAGTGGAGACGCAAGATGATTAATCCTTCTGAAGTTGGCAAATCCGGCGAAATGGTTCGCCTCCGCACACTGGAAAGCATCTGGATACAGGGAAAGCTGCGTATGTGGGGCCGCTGGTCGTATATCGGCGGTGGTAGCGGCGGCAATATGTTTAATCAGTTACTGGCATCCGGAAAGATAACGAAAACGGCTATCAATGAGGCACTACGCCGGATGAAGAAGTCAGGCTTAACCAGACCAGAGCTTGAGGCATTCTTTAAAGAGATTCTCAGCAGTAAAAACAAAAGCGGCCTAGCGTTCTGCTCTGACGAGGAGGGATTAAAAATTGATGGTGTTATTGCTGGGGTCATAATGAATGAGGACTACCGGTCACTCTATGGTGTGATTGTTGATCGCTATCGCTTACGCAAAAGTAAACTTCAGATGGCTAACGAGCTTATGGAAAAACATCCTGACTGGGCACTGATTACGTGCCGCAGAAGAATTGACACATGGATAAGTTTGGCAGAATCGATACTTTACGCACCACTATGTGACGCGTTCGGCACAAATGGCGACAGATTTTACTTGCAAAGTGAGCAGGAAAGTGCTTGAATTGTGGTAGGCTCGGGACGTTAAAGCGAACTGAGCAGCAAAAATTACTGAAGCCCGAGGTTAACGCCTTGGGCTTTTTGCTTTCCGGCGACACGACAGGGGTATTCGCGAGATGCATTGCATCAGTACCCCTGTCACATCGTCGTAGAGCATGTGTAAGTTCACACAGATATTGCAATTGCCTCAGAACACTAAAGGAGGGATTGC
>OGSA01000098.1_pt1 | contig 39430 bp, 61 predicted proteins | sample 1573801 | NCBI WGS metagenome assembly OGSA01 (sample SAMN03295841, study PRJEB24534) | human gut metagenome | isolation source: fecal sample 1 from infant 6 | host: Homo sapiens | place: USA: Pittsburgh, PA | collected 2014-07
CACCGAGGCGTCGCATTCTTCAGATGGTTCAACCCTTAAGTTAGCGCTTATGGGGTAATCCCCCGCCGCGCTGCGCGGCATGGTACAGCAGCCCAGCGCGATCGCGAGTCTGGCGTCGTTTCTGCCAATGCAGGTATACTTACCAGATGTTTCCTCAGTTTCAGACACGCAGATGACAAAACTCACCTTACAAGAGCAGATGCTCAAAGCCGGCCTGGTCAGCAGCAAAAAAATGGCTAAAGTCCAGAGGACGGCGAAAAAATCCCGCGTTCAGGCCCGTGAGGCCCGGGAAGCGGTGGAAGAAAATAAAAAAGCCCAGCTGGAGCGTGATAAACAGCTTAGCGAGCAGCAAAAGCAGGCGGTGCTGGCGAAAGAGTATAAAGCCCAGGTGAAGCAGCTGATCGAGATGAACCGCATTACGGTCGCCCGGGGCGATATCGGCTTTAACTTTACCGATAATAATCTGATCAAAAAAATCATGGTCGACAAGCCCACCCAGACCCAGCTGATTAACGGCCGTCTGGCGATTGCCCGCCTGGCGGTGGATAACAAGCCCGAAGGTGAATATGCGATTATTCCGGCGGTGGTGGCTGAGAAAATTGCCCAGCGCGACGCCAGCAGCATCGTGTTGTACAGCGCCCTGAGTCAGGATGAGCAGGATGAAGACGATCCGTACGCCGACTTTAAGGTGCCCGACGATCTGATGTGGTAACCCCGGGCTTTCCCGCCGCGGGCGATCAAAACGGGCTCGCCTGCTGGATGTGCATCGGCTCATGGCTGACGGGGTGGACAAAGCGCAGTTCGCTGGCGTGCAGCATCAGCCGCGAAGCGCATTCCGTGCCGGGCAGCTCCCGGCCACCGTACAGATCGCAGCCAAGGATCGGATAGCCCAGCAGCTGGCAGTGAATACGCAGCTGATGGGTCCGTCCGGTCTCCGGGGTGAGCGTCACCCGGGTTAACGCCAGCGCCCTCTCGCCTTCTCGCGCCTGATACAGGCGGTCTATGACCCGATAGCGCGAACGCGCCGGTTTGCCGTGGCGGGCGCAGAGCGCCATGCGCGGGAAATGGGCCGGATCTTTGGCGATTGCCGCCTCCACTATCCCCTCGTCTTCCGCCAGGTGGCCGCACAGCAGCGCCGTATAGACCTTGTCCACCGTGCGCTGGCTGAACTGCTGGCACAGCAAGGCGTTAATGCCCTTGTTGCGGGCGATCACCATCAGGCCGGAGGTGCCGAAGTCCAGGCGGTGCACCAGGGTGCAGCCCGGAAAGCGCTGTACCAGCCGGTGATGCACGGAGTCGAGGTTGCGCGGATCTTTGCCCGACAGGCTCAGCAGCCCGGCGGGCTTATTGATCAGCACCAGGTGTTCGTCCTGATACAAGAGGGTGATCTGTTCGCGACACGGCGGCGCGACAAAGGTATCGATAATGGTGGACATCAGGCGGCCCGAAGAAGGAGTGGCTGGCGATAGTACCCCATTTTGCCGAGCGGCACGATGCTGGCGCACAATCCGCCCTCGCGGCGGCGTCATTTATCACCCACACTTATCGCAAAGGCATGGCCTGTACAGGCAATGTGCTTTACACTGCGCGCTGCAAAATTTGTGTTAACCAACGAGTAATACGGTAATGGCGATGAACGGAACAATCACAACGTGGTTTAAAGATAAAGGTTTTGGATTTATCAAAGATGAAAACGGCGAAAATCGTTATTTTCACGTGATTAAGGTCGCCAATCCTGATCTTATCAAGAAAGACGCGGCGGTGACTTTCGAACCTACCACCAACAATAAAGGGCTGTCGGCCTACGCGGTGAAGGTCATTCCGGAAAGCAAATATATCTATATTGCCGGCGAGCGGTTGAAGCTGACCTCCATCAAATCCTATGTGGTGTACCGGGAAGAAGAGCCGGTCGAGACCCGCGTCGATAAAGAAAACGCCGTGCTGTCGGTCGGGCTGCTGATGAACAGCATCCGGCCAAAAGCCACGGTGCAGCCGGGAGAGATGCGCTCGGTGAAAAAGCTGGCGATCACCACCTTTCAGGGGACAACCCTGATCTTTTCGGAAGACGAAATCGATATCGATGCCACGGTAAAACTGCTTAAGGTGTAAGCCCTGGCGCGCGGTTTCCCGCGCGCCCGAAGTCCTGCCCGATATGCTACCCGCCATCGCCCCTCGCCGGACGGGGCGATGGCGCCAGAGAGCCGATAAGGATGCCGCCATGCCCGTAAATTTTGACTTCAACGATCTCTACGCCTTTCGCGCCCTGATGGAATATGGCAGTTTTCGGCTGGCGGCCGAATCCATCTGCCTGTCGCAGTCGGCCCTTAGCCGACGCATCGAAAAGCTGGAGACGGCGCTGGGCAACCGGCTGTTCGATCGCACCACCCGACGGGTGACCCTCACGCTGTATGGGCAAAATTTTGCCGAACGTTCGGAGCAGCTGCTGGCCCATGTCGAGACGGTGCTGGCAGATATCAGCCAGGTCAGCAAGGCGCGCACCGGGCTGGTGACGGTGGCGACAGTGCCCTCCGCCGCCTACTACTTTATGCCGGAAATCATCCGCAGCTTTCAGGCGCGTTATCCCCAGGTGCGCATCCGGTTGATTGACAGCAGCGTCGGGAATGTGATCGAGGCGGTCAGCAGCGGACAGGCTGACTTTGGCCTCTGCTTTGCCAAAAACCTGCCAGCCAGTATCGAATTCACCCCTCTTGCCGACGACCGCTATGTGGCCGCCTGTCGGCACGATCATCCGCTGGCGCGCAAGACGCACCTAAGCTGGCAGGCGTATTTTGAACAGGATTATATTGGCCTGGATCGGGTCTCCGGCAACCGGACGCTGCTTGACCGGGAGCTGGCGCATCTGACGCCGGCGCGGCCAAGTATCTGCGAAACCCGCCACGTCACCACGGTGACGCTGGAAATTTAAAAATCGACAAATATCGTCCAGGAGCGCCAATTTCATTGGCTGGAGATAGCAACCAACATTTATTGTTTGCAATATTTGGCGAATTTCACCGATTTCTCATGCCCCACCCATGCCCCAAGACGCCTGCCACGCGAAATCTTCCATCAATTGACTGCAACTAAACAACCGCGTTGTCCTGGCGAACATCGCAGATAGTAAACGTCACGACGCCGATGACAGTAACATCGTCCATGGCTTCGCCCTCGATCGCTTCGCCGTCTTCGGTTATCAGTGACTTTCCTCTCAGCGTGGCAAGTTCCGTCCCGCCGCCGTGCTGGATAAGCAGCTGGCTTCCCTGCTTTGGCTTCAGGGAGATGTCCAGCACAACATAACCGCCATCCCTTTCGAAAACGCGGGTGTTAGGCCCGACATTGCAGATCGAGTTAACCGTTAATCGCTGTTCCGTGTAATCCGTCGCGGGTGATGGAAAGCCCATTACAGAATCCTCCCCATGTTGGCCATCATCCACAGGCGGTTTTCACTATGCTCTGCCGTTTTGTCGAAAATTATCAATACGTTACTCCCTGACATTTATTTTCGGTCGGTTATTTAAAGAGCCATTCTTTTTATAAACGCATCTTCTGGTGTTAATCCTTCCGAAAAATAATCAACCCATTCCCCCTTATAGGCAACAATATCCATTGAATGTCCGCCATTTTTAACCAGTTCAACCACGTCTCTGAACCAAGTTTCAAATGGCGGTTCGGTCAGTTCTGTTTCGTCTTCCATTTTCACTCCTACATTGAGGGCAACATTGATACATTAACGGTTCTTTCCAGACCATCAACATTTGTCAATTGAACAGTAACAAGACCGGTTGAGCTGTTAATGGACAATGATACCGTTACGCCAGTCCCTGAAAGCCCAATGCGTGCAGAGCTGGCAACAATTCCCGAGGTCAGGATATCCAGATAATAAAGATTCTCCCTTCTGAATCTGACGGGAATTTTAATATCGTCACCAAGTGACTGGCTACCAATTCGACATTCAATTAGGATTGAACGGGTAATATATGTATCGAAAGAATTCTGGAATATGTTGGTCTTGGTCAGCGATAACGTTGCGCCCGCAGAGCCTGCTAACGTACCTGATGACTGTGAACCAATAATTCGCCTGCCTTTAACAACCTGGGTCATACCAATATTTACATCGTCGTCCATACCAAGGTTGCCGGTTATCGACTTATTTAACGTGGTCGCCTTCTGGTTAATTGCTGAAGTAACAAAACCAGTCATGTCACTTCCGGAAACCTGCAAGGTCCCCCCGCCAGAGCCAAGAGCCGATACGTTGTAGGATGGCGAGATTGTCCCTCCGTCACCGCTGTCATTCGCACCGACACCAGTTCTTACCCCTGAGAGTTCAATTTTACCGTCATCAATAATAATAAAGTTTGCGGAATAGTCATTACCCACGGGTTGATTAGCACCACTGCGCCGGACGTTAACGCCGTTTAAAATCCATGAGGATTTCGCCCCGGCGACCACGCCACCCCTTCCCGCCCTGTCGCACAGTTCGCCGAAAATCTGGTTCTCCACCGACTGGAACGCATACCAGTTATCGCCGGTGTTCCATTCGTTCCGGCATCCTCCGAAAAAGTTATTGTTTGCCCCACCGGTAAGGGCCACTCCTCGATCATTAGCATTGATTGTGCAACCAAACATCATGGAGTCTATTAAATTCCTGACTCCATCCCCGTTTCCGGATATTGAACAGAAATATGCTTTCATTGTTCCGATGTACCTGGCTGTTCCTCCTGAAGCCCAGCCAATCCCGATCGCAAACCGATAAAATCCGCACCCCTCAAGTCGGGTGCCGTTGAACTGGGTTGCAGTACTTGGCGAATAAAAAAGGTACGTTGTTTTATCTCGGCCATCAAAAACAATATCCCGGAATACATGCCTGCCTGTTGAATAAAATGGGAAACTTGCACCAGCTGCTACGCGGATGACGACTCCGCAATTCAGAAAACTGTTGTCGTCATCAATTGTATATGGGCGTCGGCAACCCCACCCTATAAATTGAAAACCTAATGGAAGCATTGCGGGGTCAAGCCCGAAATTTAACGCACCGACATTCCACGGAATATCCAGTACCATCACTCCATCAGCTATAGCTTTTTTTAACGCGTAGTCAGCAATAACATTAACACCAGGAGTTGTGAGCAACGCTTGCTGATCAGCTTCAGTAAGATATTCAAAAATCGAGGAGCGAATGATTCTGGCCAGAGGTGAGGCGTTCCGGTAAACCGTCATTGCCCCTTCGCTTGAACCCAGGTTTTGGCGAAGCGTATCACCATCCATCAGAACAAAGTGAGTGACGTCGTTCGTAAAGCTGGTTGCATCGGTTCCGGTGGTCGTAAAGCCGACGTCAGTAGCAGCATTCAGGCGGTAATACTGGTTGTTATAGCGGATGTACTGATTGCGTGCGCTGAACTGAAACGGGCCATTTTCGTAATCACCAAGAAATACATACCCAGAAGACACGAGAAAGTGTTGAAAACGGTTTTCTTTATCCGCTTGAGAAGCATCAAAAGTGGCTTCCTGCTCGACTATCTGGCTGGTAAATCGGGATTCAAAGTCACTCAGTTTTACCGAAAATGCAGACTCCAGTCCGAACCATGACATACGGCTACGACCGAGCCGATCAGTCCATAAGGATGAAGTTAAATCATTGAGTGCAAGGTCCAGATTCTGAGCGTTATCAAAAACGTTACGCATGTCTGCCGACGGAACCGGATCCCGCGTTAAATAAAATGGCATAGTGGTGTTACCTCAGAAGCGGATCAGGCAGGAATTTCAGGCCAAACGATATCGGGTGCCGTAGATGTATCAATGCGGTTCAATGCAACGCGGTATTTTTTCCACTCAGCCAGTTTCGTAATTTCTTCTTCAGTCTGGATACCAAGCTCTATAGCATCGTTTAGAGGAGCTATTTTTGCGTTTGCTTCGCGCATCAATTCGGTCAATAGCTCAGTAGCATTACTCACTTCAGCCAGGTGTTTAGCTTCTGTATCGTCAACCCAGTTATCGCCATCCCATTTTTGATATTTGTCCGCTGGCGCCTTCGTCGTTACCCCTTCTGGCAGTTCTCCGAGCGCTGAAATCTCAATAGGTTCTCCAGACACTGTGCTGTATACGGTTTTTCCGCGATGGTCCTCAATAAGAGACCACAGCCCAGCAGCTATATTGAAAACCGCTGCTTCTCCGGGTCCTATTTCTGGCGGTGTTATTTGGGTGCAGCAGGCTGGCAATCCAGTGTGAGGCGGGATTGACAACTCTTCAAAGCCCGCCAACTCCCCCGTGTCGTCACTGATATGATAAACGGTTACAACCTGAGTTTTATCAGACATTTCAAAAGTCATTATGCGAGCCTCACGATGTAGTTGAATGCGATGTTTTTAACGGTGTTTTCTGCATTACCAGTAGCATCGACCGTGATGGTATGTGAGTGGGCCCCAATTACTACAGAGTGTGTATGAGCGCCTGCAGTAGATGTCACACCAAAATTATTCCCACTATTATTGCCAACCTCCTGATCACTCCCCCCCTGTTTCTGCATAGCAGATCCCCACGTGTGGGAGTGGTCACCGTTACTACTCGTGACTTTAGTTCCAAGATCTGTTGATGAGGCAGATGCTGTGTGCGAGTGGGATTTAACACCATCTTGCTCCTGTGATAGCACCGCTCGCCCGGTAGCTGGTTTCCCTTTAATGGTCCAGTTACGCATGTCTGGAATTACACCTGACGGGTACGCAGCAGCCAGTAACGGATATGCCGTCTGACTAAATGTTTGCCCCTGCATAAATGCGAAGTTTCCCTCTGCGGGTAGACTATCTGAGGGCCAAGGGATGGGGGTTCCAACTGGAAGTGCACTCCGCGCAACAGAATTAACTGACATGGTAATCAGGGATACAAGCTTTGCTGTGTCACCATCATCAAGCACATCCTCTCCGGTTGTCTCAGCCATGAACTGAGCTAAGACGCTCGCCATAACGGTCCCCTGCCGCAGCGCTTTATTAATCTGGGCGGACCTGGCCAGCCCTGCAGTAAATCCTGTAGAAAGGGCGATCAAACCTTCCCATTCCGTCTGTGATGTCACATTTGAGCCAGATGCAATGGCAAATGGTTTAAAGTTGTTAACTGGCATCAGAAAATTTCTCCCCATGCACCGGACTCAAATCCAGCGATATAGTTGTTTTCGACATCAAAACCAAAGAATTTATATCCATTAGAGGGCGTAACCGTTTCTCTAACTCTTACTCCGGACGCTTTTACCGTAAGGAGGCCAGCACGAACCACAAAAACAAACTCAGCGGGAAGTTTATCTATTGGGTTAATGTCATATCGCGATGGTGTGTAATCATCAGGAAGAGAAATAAAGGGACCACGATTCATACCTGAATCAAATATCAACCGGTCTGTTACAGACATTAAATATTCAGAATCAATGACGATGAGCACTGAGATCGTCATATCCTGATTATCGAGGATGATCATTTTAATCCCAGTACCAGCGAGCGCTGTTTCCAGAATGTCTGGCAGCGTTCCGTTCTGACCATTCCAGTTATTAATACCCACCCTGGCCTTTAACACGACCCGGTACACGTCATCACTCAGGTATGTTATTGCGTCAGAAGACTGGTACGGACCAAGCCAGATCCCCTGGTCCCAGCCCACTCGTTCTTTGTCCCATTCAAGGAAAACACCAGATATCGGCGCGGCAACAGTCCGGGCTACTCCAATCCATTTACCAAGAATATCAAGTTGTGCCCCTACGCCAGTATCTATGTCGAACGCAGAGATAAGACCGGACACTGAACCAGACACATCAATTAGCGGCCTTGTCGACAGGTCAACATGTTTTACAAATTTTGGTTTTCCTGCATGGTAGTTGGAAATAAGTTCGGTGTATTTGCTCATGCTGTCACCGTTATCTCTATATTTTCCACGCTACATGAAACAGCCTCGTCATATACGACTGTGACATTAGCTGCTGCGACGGACTCAGCCGACCGGCCTATTAACAGCTCCATAATGTCGTAATATCGCGCATTCCCACCGCTTACTACGCCGAGATTCGCCGGGGAATAAACCCTGCTCAGCAGCACACCATCACCAATGGCGAGAGAGTTAATGTACGAAGCCACAGCGGCTTTCATTTCATCGCCAATGTCGGAGGTGTAGCCAGTTAACGCCTTCAGGGTAATTGACACGTATACCGGAACATCTACTGGGCGAGAGAAGCGAATGGTATAAGGGTTTCCATACTTATCTGTGACTACCACGGCAGTCGTGCCGTAGGTGGAAACTCCCTGCCCCTTCACGCTTCGGATGGTATTGGCAATTTCTGTTGCATCCCCACCCTCAACGACAGCAGAGATAGAATGCTCTGGTAACCCGTTAGCGTCCGTTGTCTCGGTATCATTCTCAAACAGTTTGTGACGGGTCACGCCTTCAACGTTGGCAATCGCACCATCTACCGCATCAAATGGCGTGAGAGACGCCAGCGCGACGCTTTGCGACTGCCTTACGCGTAGTTCTGCATCTGTTTCCGCCGCAACGCCTACAGTGGCCGCCAGCGGGTTAGTTACCGAAGCCCATCCGCGCGTAGGTGTGTTGATGCCGTTTACCGACCCCGCTACCGCGGCGACCGCTCCCGAGTTTGCACAGGTGGCCGTAGCTACCACTGTCCCGTCGGAGCCAATGACCACCGTTGCAGGCAGATTCCAGACCACGCCATTCGTGTCCCGTACCGAGCCGTTAGTGATGGTTGTACCGACCGTACCGGTCAGCAGCAGATCGACAGTTGAGTTCGTCGCTGCGCGTCGGGTAATGCCGTTAATTTTGACGTTGCTCGTCAGTGCGTCACCCAGAGCCGTCGCCGGCGAGAATGACCGGTAAACCGAAATGGCGGTGTTATTGGCATCATGGATAGCCAGTGCCACCAGCGCCACCAGCTGGCCGTCTTTGCTGTCTGGCTCCAGATAAGCATCACTGCCATAAATCTGCTGAAAATAGCCGGTGATGGTGTCCAGAACGGTCTGATAATCGGGCGCACTTATCCCCTCAGCGGTTACCGTTGCCGATAAGCCGAGTGTGTCGAGGTCCAAAGACATTACGCCTCCGAGGTTACTGTGGTTGTCCCGTAGATGGTTTCTACCGTTGCTGTGAACGTTACACGGCGCGTGGTACCGTCAACGGTGGTGTTAAATGCAGTGATTGAGCTAACCCCCTGCGTTTCGAGGATCCGCTTACGGATAGCGAGGTTGTAGGTATCCGGTTTTTGCTTACCCAGAACGGACTGAATCCATGGCGTACCTTCTGTGGTGTCCAGAAACCACTGACCGTACCAGAGCAGGAAGCGCGTTTTAATGGCCTGCGCTACAGCCTCGGGTGAGTTAACCAGCCAGGTATCATCGCCCTGACCGAAGGTGTAATCCCCATCGTCATCTTCTCGACGGTATCGCATATCATCCTCCGAGTGGTGCTGTACTGCTACCACCAGGCTCAACGCCACCATGCGTATGCTTATCAACGATTGAGCCATCCACCAGCTGCAGGCGTCCGTCCGAAAGAATTTTAAGTCCGTTCAGGTTAAAACCTCCCGGCGCCGTACCGTTGATGGCTCCGCTGGCAGGATTAAGGCTCAACTTTGTTTCCCCGTCATCACTGCGCAGCTCTACCGCACTGGTGCTAATGCCGCCGATTTTCTTCGCCTGAGACTGCGGACCGACAATGCAGAAGGCATCGGATAAATCATGCATGCGCTCGTCTACCGGCTCCTGAATACCTCCGCTTTGCCACCAGAAATCAATACAGCGGTCCGCAAAGATAACAAGGCATTCATCACCAGCCTTAACAGGAAAAGTCAGTGTGCAGCCTCCGCCGCGAGGGAAAACGACAGGAACATCTACCAGCAGTGGATAATCATTCGTTAATTTGTTGCCGTCGTTATCGCGCTCGATGTAGCGGATCGCCGGCTGCACCACGGCAGTCACTGCGTCAGGATCAAAAGACTGGATGATGCCGGGCATTGCAACGCGAAGTTGTTCGTTGAGCGTCCTTCTCTCTGACGCCAGAACCTCAGCAAGCGCCCCACTGCGGGTTTTATCGGATATTGCCATTACCTTACTCCAGGCAATAAAAAACCCACATGGGTGGGCTTTTTATAGAATTTTGTAATGCCTTACGGTTTCGGAATTATCACCTCAGCCCAACAGCGACAGTAACCGTTAGGACATAATTTTCCTTCTCCTGGGTGACCTGTTTTTGGAGGTCTTGCCCAAGAGAATGTTTTCCCATTCTGCTTATCGCAATTTGGGCAGCAATCAGAACCACGCCAAATATATTTCTTAGATCCGACTCTTTCCGCCTGGATTTGCGTAGCTTTTGCTGACTTTCTAAAATCATCACCCATCAATTTTTGATATGCGATTCCATCAGCAAGCATTTCCTCCTTGCTTCTTCTACGACCATTTTTAGGCTTAGATTTAACCTCATGACGACGATAAGAATAATCAATACTATGGATAAAGTTATCTTCTTCTTTCCGCTTTTTAGCTTTCTTATGGTTATTCCATCTAGTAACAATGGCTATTGCCAAAAAGAAGAGGATAATTGCGAAAAATTCCATAATCACTTCACCTTGACGCAGGGGAAGGATCCGATAATCTTCGGCGCATCCATGCTGTTTTGCAAAAGTTGGACGTTAAGGAAACGCGTTTCGGTGCCAGGGCGACGGATGTACTCGAATCCGTAGTTGTTACCATCCTTAGCTGGCATGAGCCCCATGCTGGCCTTCATTCCGTTGCCATTCCCTAGAGTTTTAATTTTCTGAGAGGTAACTGTTTCACCATTAACTCTGAACAGTGCATCTGGAACAAGCTCTAATTTGTAACCACCGCATTGCAATGTTATGCCACCAGGGTTGGCCGCAAAAGCTACCCCTGGAAGGCAACAGAGCGCGATAAGAATCCACTTTTTCATTATCACCCTTCTCGTTGTAAAGAAGACGCCGAACGAAGATCAGCAGCACCACGCGCTTCACACATCATATCCATGTACCACGCCTGGCCCCTTGTGTCGCCAGTGTACATAATGCCACGGACAATATAAACGCCGTCAGTCGCAATACTGGCAGGCTGCGCAGTCGTGCCTTCAATGGTGATGTTTCCGTTGTTGTTCTGGTCAGTGATACGCCCTTGCGTCATGGCGATATCGTTATTTCCCAGCACGGTACGGAATACAGAAGCCTGATTGAGCTCGATCAGTCCATTAACGCGGATGTTAGGGTTAATCAGGCAACGGACGTTAACGCCGCTACCAATGGTCTGCTGAGGCATACCCACAAGTCCGGTGGCGCTGTTCAGCTTAATGGCTTCGTGAACAACCTCATTTTTCGCCACCATTTCCCGCTTGCCGTCGACAAACATCCAGTCAGCCTTGCATTGCTCGGCGACGTTATCCATCAGATGCCGGGTCATACCAAAAAGCACCCTGCCGCGAGGAAACACCGTTGCAGGCATTGCAGGGGTATTCCCTTCAGTGGCCCCGTTAGCGTTGAAGTCCTTCATGAGCACTGCATTGACGTCAGAGACCGTATAGCCAGCCGCCAGCGTCTGCGCAGTGATCGAGGTAGCGAATGCCCGGTCAGAATCAGCCGCCTGAATGAGGACGAAGCTATCAACGGGGTTATCTTTCCCTGTGATGGTGTACCGGATTTCCCCGTCGAAAATCAGCCCATAATTTCGACCATCCATCTGCCCGACTTCATCGGGGTTTACTGTCCTGGCGACGCCTGCCTGACTGGCGGGAACGTCAGCTGCAATGCCATCGTAACCAGCGATAACCCTAATCCGGGAGAATTCCTCACCGACGATCCGGTTTACGGTATCAGCTGAAAGGTTATAGATTTTGAAAGTACCTACTCGCGTTTCGCTGCTGAGGTTAAACCAGTCGATAGTAAAAGTGACCTTGAAGCTACCAAAATCAGTAGCGTTCCCCTTCGAATCGACTAACTGCAATTCGAAGTGCCGCATCCAGTTCTGAGACATTTTTACTCCGTTACCGCATAAAGATGGCTGTAAATCCCCAGATCGGCCTCAGTGGGATTTTCGCTGGACTGGTTGTCACAGCCAACATAAAGCGAAAAGCCAAGCCCGAGATAGCGATACTGCGCCAGCAGGTCGGCGCCGGTGATAAGCGGGATCCCCTTTATCAGGTCCGCACCGCTGCTATCCATAATATCCAGACACCAGAAAGCAGCACGCCAGGTCACAGCCATTTGCAGACTTTGACCTGCCACAGATATGGAGAATCGCTGGTTTTCCGGGGAAAGAGGGATTTCGCTGATCGTCATTTACCCTCCCGCTACAAAGCCACTTAACCGGCTCAATATTGATTCATTTTTTTGCACTGGCGTTTTCACCCCGGAGTTTTGCACGGCTGAGGTGTTCGCCCCTAACTTCATATTGGACTTTGGAGCCACCTGCGTGGTGGTTATGCTTGTGATAATCACTTCCCGGAGCGTCAGCACGGCAGAGAGAATATTTTCCGACGTCCTGTCAGTAGTAACCTCAAGCGCACGGATCAACATATTGGTGTAAATCCGCTTACCGGTCACCACATCTAAAGGCACCCTGCTGCTCTGCAGATTTAACAGTTCCTGATACGTCTCCTTCGGGCCAATACCTACGCTCAGCCCAAGAGAAGACGTATCTACAAAGTCAAGCAAGGAACCGCCACCAGCGAAACCGACCTGCATTACCACTTCCGAAGGACGCCGAAATGCATGGTCGGAAATTGCTGCGCCGACCTCTACGGGATGCTCGGTTATTTCAAGAGAGTCATCGTGCTTTTCCGAAATAACAACACTGGGGACTATCAGCCCGATCCGCCTGCTCTGCTGCTGAAAGAGAGTAGAAAGAATATCCATCATCCTGCTCCAGTTTGGTTATTTCTCAGCACCCTGGCATTAGCATCAAGCTGGCGGCGACTGACTTCCTGCCCAATTTCCTGAGCATTACCGCCATAGATGTTGTAGGTGTTTTGCTGATTCACCTGCGCTCCAGCAGCCTGATGGGCAAGCGGACTATTCCAGTTCGAATACCCCTCTTTGCGGGCCATAGACTGCATGAGCATAGCCATCGTATTGGGGTCGGACAGGTTTAATGCTGCCGTCGGCGATACCCCCATCCAGCCAGCAACATCACGGGCATATTTGGCAGGATCGTTGTTATCGGCCGCAGGTGCCCAGGTGCTGACGATATCCATGATAGTCTGCAGGCGGCGCCCGGTCGTTTTACCAGTAAAGTACCGCATGAGCTGGTTTTTCATGGCCTCCCAGCCTTCCAGCGCAGAACCAAACGCACGAAAGCCACCACCGCCTACGGGCCGAATATTGCCGGGGTTATTGTTGCGATCGGCAAGCGTGTTCTGCTCATGCTGATACCAGCCGCCATCACTGAAGCGAGATTTAACCTCCTCCCAAAATCCCAGAACTTTACCTCGCGCATTGACTGCGCTACTGGTAACACCAGGAAGGGCGTCAGGTTGATCGCTACCTTGTTTGAGAAGAGCCCTGCCAATGCTTGCAGCATCCGACCAGCGACCGTCCTTGATAGCGTTAAGCAGGTCGCCGATCATACTCAGCATCTTGCTAAACTCACCCATCTGGGTAATGAAGTTGCTGAAATCCCATTTTAAAGACCAGGATTTAGGGTCGATATTGAGCAACTTTGCCAGCGCTTTTCCGAGATCGAGGACAGTCTGTTTCAGGTCACCGACCATTTTCAGTGCTGCGTCTACTTCAGGCTTCCATTTCCCCCAGTCAATGAGGCTCTTACCGCCCTCCTTCCAGGTCTGGTAATCCTCCCATAGCAAAGCTATGGCAGCGGCAAGACCGAGAACCCACGTAATCGGCGATGCGAGCATAGCGCGGTTGAGCATCCACCACGCTGCGGTTAGCGCTCCAATAAGTTCGATCAGCTGCTGCGACTGCTTATCAAGAGAGTCCCACCAGTCGCTGATACCCTGACCCAACTGGATGAGGCGGTAAATTACCCTGCCTACCATCTCGCCAGCCCAGAGAATTCCTTTCACCGTACCGGTTATTGCGCCTTCAATTTTCGGGAAGTTTTCCAGTATCTGGCGGCGCAGCCTGTCGAGAGAGCCAGCAAGTCCATCAGCGAGACTGGAGCCGATTTTATCCCGCGCCATGCCTGCCATCAGCCCAAAAGAGCGCAGCGAGGTCATGAATTTATTGGAGCTGACGGCGGCCACATCGGCGTTATAGCCGATCGCCTTCGCCATCGCGGTGTATTCGCCACTAAACTGGCCGATACCGCGACGCATTGCCATCAGGGTGTTTTCATCCAGACCCAGCATCTGAGCGTACTGGTTCGCGCGGTAATACGGCATGCTGCTAAGACGCTGGCCGACGCCGGTAAAGATCGTCGCCATATCCCGCATGTTGCCGCTGGCATCACGCGTTTGAACCCCCAGCCGGTTGAGGAAACCCTCAGCGCCGGGATTGTTACGCATGAACCGGGCAAGATTTTCGAGAGAGCCGCGGGCCCCGTCGACACTGCCGCCAACCTGACTAACTGCATACCCTATCTGCTTAATACCCTCTACCGTCGCGCCTGTGCGCTGAGAGGCCCAGTACAGGTCGTCGAGACCGCTGGCAATTTTCGCAGTGAATGCAACGACGGAAAGCGCCGCCGCCTCAACTTTGACGCCCAGTTCAATCGCTTTAAGCGTTGTCCCGGCAACGACGGCATCGAATTTTCTGGCGCCAGCCTCATCAACTTTGAACCCGAGCGAGATCAGAAAGTCCTTGAGCGTTTCAGCGTTCATTATCCTCTCTCCATTTCGCTATGCGGTTTTCGTTATCGGCTTTCAGGTCAATCCAGTCATTCATACGGGCAATATCAGCCAGGTCTACTGACCCATCTTTCAGGTCGGTGTAATGGATGAGCCCGGCATCCACCGGGCGCATCAGGAAATCCTCACCTTCTGGCATGGATTCCAGGACAGGACCTATGGCTGGGTAGGCGTCCCGCTGCCGGGGAGTTCTTTCAAAAAATTTCCCAGGCTGTCGGCGACCACCCGCGCCACCAGCTGCAGCATCGTGAACAGGTCGATATCGTCGAACATCAGCGCGCCCTGATCGAAAATTTTCACCCACCCTTTTTCATGCTGGCGCATAACAACGCCCAGGCACGGATGAATCACCGCGTTAACGTCATCTTCCGGCAGAGCCGCCAGCGTATCGGCAATCTTCGGCAGGACGATATCCAGAGCGTTGAACGCCCTTTTCTCACCGAAAACCAGCTTGCCCTCGCTGTCTCTGACCATCATGGATTTCAGCGTGCCAAAGTCAGAAACCAGCCCGGCCAGCACCGGCAGCAATTTGCGGCTAACCTTCAACTGCTGGAAAACATCGAGCTTTGCGGTGCGGTATTTAACGCCTTTGATTTCAAATTCCATCTGTTAAAACTCCCCAAGCAGCTGATCTATCTTGCCGCAGTCAAAGACCCAGGAAACCGTATTGCCGACTTTGGCGTTAGCGTGATCGGGTTGCTTCTGGAAAGCACAAGAACGCGCTGTAGTGGTATCACCTGATACTTTGTTGCGAATGACGATGACGTTATTGCCCCACGTCGCCGAGGACAGGCTCTGTGCGTTGTACATCAGCGAGAGCTTTTTGTTTACCGGGGAGGTTTTCAGCAAAGTTACCGTGATAGTGCCGCTTTTTCCGGCGTGCAGGCTGTGCATCACCTCGCCATCGGCGCCGATGGTCATGGTGTTTTTGGCTTCTGTCATTGTGACAGTAATGCCCTCTTCGGCGTTCGCTGAGCCGTAGCCAAGCTCAACTAACCCGGTAGGCCCTGCGAGAGAGGCCGAAACATCAAGAAACGAATACGTAGACATCTATGGCTCCTTAGCGCACGACCGTGATTGCGACGGTGCCGTAATGAACGGCTCCGGCCAGTTTCCCGGCAACCTGAATTGGCACACCTTTCCGCGCTTCGCGATCGACCTGAAGCTGGTCATCAACGTTTTCTGCCCAGGTGTAGTAGCCCTTAGTCAGCATGTCGCCGGTATTGAGCTGACCAAGCGGGCCACCAGTCCATTTACCCGGCGCAAAGAGACCGTTTTGCACAGCCTTATCAAGCACCAGCTCAATGTTAGCGATACGGGTAGTGGTACCGGCATCGGTCTGGGGGATTTTGGTTGTGCTCGTATAGAGCGTGTTGTAGTCAGCCGTTTGTACGGCGTTCTGCAACCAGTCGAGGCCATGGCGCTCGTCGAAGAAATCACCGTTTGCCATAACGCCCTGTTCAAGAATCGCCGTATCGTTTTCGTAGTACACGTAAACGTTGCAGTTCTTCGCTTCCAGGTTGTTCGCCTGCGAGGTACCCAGGGTTTCGTAGGTGACGCCCGGCAGTTGTTTAAACTTGAGGGTGATCGTCGTGTTGCTTCCAGTGAAGTCAACAGTGAACGCACGTGCAAACGAGGACAGCGCAGCATAGCGGCTGCTGGTCGAGTACTGGATAAAGGTACGGCTGTATTTCGCTGCCTTCAGCTTGGAAGCCAGATCCGTCGTGGTGGCCGAGTCAAGAATCGTTGAATCAGCCGAGGTAACGCCAAAGATGCGGGATACACTCGCGGCTTCGATAGCCGCCGCCACACTGATAATGTCGGTATCGGAAGGATAATCAGCAACCGGTACAGCAAGGTGAAGGCCATACCATGAATTCCAGTCCAGCAAGGCGTTAACGGCCTGCAGGAGGCTTTCTGCGCTGCCTGTTTCGCCAGTAGCCAGCGTTTTCGCCCAGCGACCGACATACACCAGAGTCGGCTGCGGTTGCTGGGAGAACCAGATAACAGCCGCTGCATATTCCTGGCTGTCTACACCAAAGTCATCGCCAATATCATCAGCGCTGGAGTAAAGACGCAACCGCTCAGAAATCGGAATGACAGTTGAGTCGCCCAGGATGAGCATTGAGCCAAAATTGCGCCCCTGCGCGGCCCGAGCAGAAAGCGTCACCGTCACGTTAGCGATACGGTTAAGGGGAAGCCCTTTTTCCATGTTAGTCTCCGGTAACTATCGTGACGTTAGGGTCAACGACAGATTTAACGTTGTAGGTACGGGTGTTTTTGCGGGAAAGGGTCACGGCAAGGTCATACCGGCGCACCCACTGGTTGTTGATCAATTCGGGGAGGTTTCGTATATCATCAGCGCTCACCAGCGACAAACCTGAGATTCGTCGCAACGTATCTGCGTTTTGATCTACAAACATTCCGTCACGAAACCGCGTGGCCATCCCGGAACCGCCGGGGCCATAGAAACAGAAAAGCGCCTGGATGCTTTCCCATGACCATTGCTCGCTCTGCTCTTCGCTTACCTGGACATTTGCAGGAGTGCCGGGACGTGAGAGCGTGGAAAAGTTAAACCCGCACCACGTCTCACCGTTCGGCGGTATTTTGGACTGGGGATCGGTAAACCGTGGCAATACCAGGTTAACCGCAATCCCTGTCACGCCTCTTACCCAGCGACTTAGTTGCTTTTCCAGCTCCTTATCGTACTCAGGAGCATCCCCGACGGGGGTTAGATACCCAGGCTCTGTGCTGTCGTTACTCAACGGGAATTCCTCCGTTAAACTCCAGCAGCTCGCAATGTGCCTGCACGAACCCGGCACCGTATCGGGTGTACGGATCGACAAAGGTCACGCGGTACCGTCTGCCGCTGTATAAAACGATGTCAGCGTCGAGTTCTGGCGTTGAATCACTGGCAGGCATCCCCTGCGTTAGCCTGAACTGGGTAACAATGAGGATGGCGCCATTGATGTTTTGTCCGGCGGCCATTCGCTTAGCCTCAAGCGATCGATCGACGGTTACAACACCAGAGAATGGAATAGCCTGCGCGGTATTGGTCGGAAAATTATCTTCGTCCACTGTCTGCACCTGTCTGTGACACACCAGAGTCAGATCGACAAAATCCGGGTCCAGAAGAACATCAGTCACATCGAGAAACGGCATTATTTTTTCCTCACGACGTAGTTAATCGCCCGCAAAAGGAACCCATGGTCATAAAGCGGTTTTACGTCCTGACCATTACTACGGCGTCTGGCTTTCGTTTTTTCCGAAAGTGGCGTCAGTCGGTCACCATCGCCAATAACCGCCTTTGCCGCATCGCGGGCAACCTGTCCAGCGGACTCAAGGTGTTTCTCAGCCAACACGGCGTTACCGTCAAGCGCCGCCTGCGCAGCGAGTTTTAGCTTGGCCGTCGTCTTATCGCGAGAATCCTCAATGCCGATATCAAGGAAAGGTCGTGGCGGGATCGTGACCACCTGCGCAGGAACCGTGTGCGTGGTAGAAAAATTGCTTTTTGATGCCTTAACAAATCGACCATTCCGCTTTAAATCACCATGTGCATCCACTTGGCGATAAATGGTTGTTGTGTGCTCAGGGATTGTGATGGTGGCCCCTGTCGAGTGCAAATAACCCAACTCAGCGTTGTTATATGGTGCCCCATCCTCCCTCTCGGCCTTATCCGCAGGAATTCCCACCAACACATCAGTACCGGATAACTGTTTCAGCGCGTCGAGAACACTGGCGTAATTGTCTTCGCGAACCGTTAACCCGCTTTTCATTCCGGCGTCCCCAGTTGAACCGCTCCGGCACCAAACATCATCAGGTATTCCCAGAACTCCGATCCGTAACGGGAGTTGTTCCAGAAACCGGCATTAGGGTCCAGGGTTGCGCTTGCGTCATAACTGGCTGAAACCTTATCCACTGATTTCGCGGTCTGTATGCCGCTATTTACGCCACCAGCAGTACCCACAGCCACACCACGCATATCGGCGGCGTAAAGGTACATATAGTGCGCAACATACAGCCCGACGATGTAGGGAAAGATATCCACACCAAAGCGCGACTCACTCAGCAGGGCATCAGCAAAATTCAGTCGAGCCTGGATCATTGGCGTGGGGTACTTTGTTTCGTCAGCGAACTGCGGAAAGGTTAACCTGAACTGCTCAGGCGTCGGCAGACTTTGATTTCTTGCCATTATCGGTAGTCTCCGGCAATTTCGCTTCGAGTTCAGCAATGCGCGCATCTTTCTCGGCGAGTTTTGCTTCCAGATCAGCAATGCGGGGGTCTTCTGCTACCGCTGGCGCTTCACCATCCGGTGAGCAGTGCGCTTTCACGAACCAGTGATCGGCAACCGAATCATCGACGTCATGGAAACCCACCTGGAAATGCTTTTGCTCTTTGCCGTCGTTGAAATTAAACGGGGAGAGTACATAAATCTTTTTCATTGCAAGTCCTCATGAGCGGCCCTTTCGGGCCGCCTCAGGTTAGATGCCGTCGACGTAGGCCAGAGTTTCCGGATAAACCGGCTCTACTGCACCCAGCTTGCCGTAATAGGTTACGAGCTGATACAGGCCGCGATACTGAATCGGCACGCTCATCAGCGGAACCATCGGGAAGCGAACGTATTTTTTGTCGTTGGTGTAGAACATCATGCGATCAGAGTTCGACACGCCACGACCTTTCGCCCATTTCACCGGACGGATGTTCAGAGGACGCCCGTTCTGGTGGTATGCGATGGTGTTGGTTTCCAGATAGGTCAGCAGGGACTGGTTACCAGCGCTGGATACGATGGTGCTTGCCAGCAGAGAGAACTGCTCCGGCGGGATCAGCAGGTCCGTCGGTACCATGGAGTAAGCCGAGTTGGCCCACGCTGCACTCAGCCCGGCGTTAATGCTCGCCCGGATTTCGTCAGCGGTGGAGGTCGCCCAGGTCTTCGCGGCGTTGGTCGGCGTCACCTGCGTCAGGTTCATCAGGCCTTTAACGTTCAGACCGGAATCGCCGATATAAACCTGCTCGTCTGTGTCCATGTTCCATTTCAGCTGCATACCGTCGTACTTCTGCGTGTCGATCGGGCGACCAACCTGCGCAGCCGCCTGCAATTCTGGAACGGTCCAGCCCAGCTCCATACCCCACAGGGTAAGCGGGAAGCCAGTTTTTGCGATGTCGACGTTAACGCCAGCCAGCGCGGTCGCAGTTTTGCTCAGCCAGTTTTTACCGTTAGCATTCGGTGTACCGGCAGCAGCAAAGGTGGTGTTAGTGAACGAGCTGATCTCGTCAGCAATAGACACGTCTTCACGCAACTGGATATCGCGCGACCAGGTGTAACTCACCAGCGGCAGATTCAGTGTCTGATCGAGACGCTCCAGCTCATGGACAAGAAAGGCACCAGTGCCGTCGACTGTCGCCTGGTCAAATGTCATTGGCATTTGCGATTTCCTTAAATATTGAAGGCCAGCTCAATGTTGCCGCTGGTGTCGCCAGGGCCATTGAAGTAAGCGTTAGTAATCTGGACGGTATTCGAGCCATCAGCGGCGGCAAGGAACGCGCCGAGAGGGCTTGAGGCGGATGGTGTGGCCACTCGCATATAGACCGGGCCATGCAGCGCGACGCTGGATGCATCCGCGCCGATGTTTACCGTGACGTAGCCACGTACCAGGCAATCGCCGGTGAAGTTTTTACCGCTGCCTACCTGCTGGACTTTATCCGGCTGGCTGGCGGTCGGATACGGACGGACGTAAATACCCACCAGCACCGCGGCTGTATCGCTCGCAGCGATGGGAACAAACTTCCCGGAGGAAATCTTGCCGCCCAGGCCGTAAGCTGAAAACAGGTTGGTAGAGTCCAGCAGTTGAGGTTCAACCGTCAGATCCTGCGGACGAGAAATTGCCCCGGCGATGCCCGCAGGCATCCGGTAAAGGAATGTGTTACCCATTGGTTAACCTCGTTTAGACCAGAATTCCTGCGCGGCCTGATTCATGCCGGCAATGGTTTTAACAGTGGTGGCAGTCTGCGTTTGCAGGCTGTCGTTAGTTTTGGTGTTGCGGTTTTTAGCCAGTTCAGAAACAGCGTTAAACGCCATATCCACTGTGGCTTTTTTCAGTGTGGTGATGTCGGCATCACCGACAACAGAGCGCACCAGAGACTGATCAGCGGACGCGAGAACCTGACGCTTGAACGCAGTCAGTTTCGTTTTTTCCGGAAGCTGGATACCGGGCTGAATGAGGTCGGCTCGATACGCAGCATCGCCAGTAACCTGCCCCTCTTTTTCATCCTTTTCATCGTCTTTTGCGTCTTCATCCCCTGTGGCTGGCGTCATGGTGCATGTCATTTTATTGACTGCCTCAATCAGTGCCTTACCCCAGGCCGGGATTTCCTCCTGCTCGTCACCCGTACCGGACAGCGCGGGCGCAGGCATAGGATTCTGAGGTGAAAGGTTGATGACCACACCGCCAGGCGTCATGGAGGATGTAACGTCGTCATCCCCGGTCATGTTGTCCGGCGGGTTATCGATGAGATTCGCCATTTCGGCGGCGTCATTGGTTTTACGAGCGCGCACAAGGCGCTCCCACCAGTTTTTGGCTTTGTTTGGCATGCTATCTCCAAGTGCGCAGCGAGAACCGGCTCGCCCGTTAGGGACCAGAGCCAGATGATTACCGGTTATTGCGTACTGCTCCGCAATACCCGGCGAGATTTGTCGGTAATCTGCGTCGTAACCGCAGCTCACCTCGTCGTCACCGTCTTCCACCGCCTGGATGGCTTCTTGTGTCTTTGCGATGACGTCAGCCAGCAACAGGTCTGATTGTTCCCCGCCACCTCGTCTGACGTCCTGAATATGTCCGTTGGCCAGTTGCCGCCAGTTTTGCGGTGTGACGAAAATAATGTTGCCGTTGAAGTCCTTCGGATGACCGATAGTGACGGCCATCGCCTCGAAAGAGGCCATTGTGCGCTCGCTGAATACCTCTTCCGGAGTCCGGCGAACGACTATCAATCCCTGGCTGTCTGGCTCGATTTCCGGCAACTCTTCCGCGCTATAGACCTGCTCGCCCGTGCGGCCAATAGGCACGTCTTTAAACAGGACGGAACCATCAGCAAGCTGATAGCGGGTATTCCCCAGGCGGGTTTTGAAGAAATATTTCATGGGTTACCTGCTGAATTGCGGGCAATAAAAAAGGCCGCTCAGTGGCGGCCTCTATGGGGTGATTATTTTCTCTTTCTGCTTACGTCAGGAGGAGTTTCAATAGCTCTTTCAACACTCCACCCTGAATCAATTCTTCGGCGCAATGTAGTCCTTGGGATGCCGTATTTTTCTGCCATATCTTTGGTCGATAGTGTATCGCCTTTATATGTGATCCACCGGGTGTCCCTACGGTTTAGCCCCTGCTCTTTTGCTGTTGCCCACCGGCAGTTGTCAGGAGTGTAATCACCATTGACATCAATCCTGTCTATGCTGTGCGCGTTTGATGGCCTTTCGCCCATGTCATGCAGGAAATTATCAAAAGCGTCCCACCTGCCACAAACCTTAATGCCTCTGCCGCCATATAGGGGGTAATGTAGATCATCAGATTTGTTGCAACGGGATCTCATCGACTGCCAACTCACATAGGTCGGCGACCGGGTAGCACCGTGCTTTTTAGAGCGCGCTGAGGTTAATTCATTCCTCAGGCAGCCGCAGCTTTCAGATGCCCCGGAAGTTAACATGGTCCCGCGTAGAGATTTGGTATTGCCACATTCGCATTCACACAGCCAGTATCTATGCCCGTGGTCTAACCTTTCCGCGCGACTGATAACTCTCCACCTGCCAAATTTGAGGCCGGTCAGGTCTTTCGCTAAACTATTTTCAGCCATTATTTACCTCGATTAAGTAATGGTTAGGCTCTCACGCTGTTACAGCAGCATGGGAGCCGTTATTTTATCACTTTCGAGGCTCGGGAACCTTCACTCTCGGCCAACATTTACAATTTGGCAGTGCACCGCAGTGGCCTGTCATTCCATCTAATGTGGGCGGGTCATCCCACCTCACAAATTTCCCTTTCATTTCTTTATGGGATGGCCTGGTGCCAGTTCCCTCTATCTCCCACCAGTAGCCCTCAGAGCCAACCGATAACGCCCTTGCCTGAGTCAACGCGGTAGTGGCCCTGCCAATCTCGGTACGCGCTATCATCTGCGCTCGACTGGCTGCAACGTCACCAGAGGCCATAATCATTTCGTACAGCGCATCGGGGCGTTCACCACGTATTACCGCTTCCATCGCCCGCGCCTGAATCTCAGAAACACGGCTGGCAGCCTCGAGCGGCAACGACTTCATGTACTGAACCTGACGAGCCACGATATCCTTCGCGACCATACCGACAGGCGTGTTACCAACAACGTCACGCAACCCGACAGAGATTTGCTCGGAAACGGATCGCCACTGGTTCCACTCTTCACGCTCTACCTGGGCAAACATCTTTCGACCGACCATTTCGGCCCAGTCGTCAATCACCCCGGAGTAGTCAACAAGCGATTTAGCAATGCTGTCAGCGCTTGCCTGTGAACCATCGTAGGAGCCCGTGACGATTTGGTTTATCTGGTCGACTATCGCCAGTAGGCTTTTCTGGTACTGGACCTCCGATCGGCGGCGGAGGGCTGGTTTCAGATTCAGTCTCCTGCCACTGTTTCGCCGCATTCTGGATATCCTCATCGCTAATTGAAGCACCGATGCCGGTAACATCAGACAGCTCGCGTAAATCGGTCAGCGCAGCCGCCGGAGACATTCCCAAATCACGCACAGCGGTTGCCAGCGCGTTAGCCGTGTTCGTCGCGACCGTCGAGCGGTCAACATCAGACATCTGCCAGAGCGGGTTAAATTCGAAGGTGAAATCGTCCGGCAGCGGTTCGCCGAATTCCGAGCGATGCAGTACATCGAACAGCAGGCGAATATGCGGGCGTAAGTCGCGCTCCTGCTGCGTACCCACGTCGCCGTAGTAGTTAGCCAGGTCTGCGTCACCCGTAGAGAAGCCTTTCGGCGACTGGCGGAACATACGCACCAGCGGGATTCCAACAGCCCCGGCAATATCTTCTTTGAACTCGCTCAGAAGGTCAGACAGGCCAGCGAATGAGTAGGAGTGGGTTTCGAAAGTGTCCTTGCCGTCAATTAAGGTCATCCCTTCATTTGTCTGATACTGCCTAATCAGTTCCATTTGCTTGAGTAGTGATTCAAGGGCTTTCCCACCCATCCCGATCAACTCTCGCAATTTTTCGACTTTCATTGTCCGCAAATGGGCCTTGTATGAAAGTTGGGCCGCACCGACGCTGGTACTGTCGTATGAGGTCAGGCGATCAAAGATGCGCTCTACAACCGACATACCCCATTCGTTTTCGGTGATTTTCTGCTGGTAAGGCAGCTTCACGCCATCCATACGAATCAGGCGGGAATGGTGCAGCGTCCAGGCTGGTAATCCCTGAGCCGTCGTCACGATGTCGTAAAATTCAGGCTTGCCGAGATGTGGACCAAGCGTTTTAATGCGGCGCGTCAGTTGCGGGTTGAGCATCCAGCGATCGAGAACGGCCAGGCCTTTAAAGCTACCTTTGCCGACTTTATCCAGGATGAGGGGGGTTAACGGTGCCTGCCCCTCGATAAGGATCAGCGCACCAGCACCACCGTAAAGCCGCGACCATTTCAGCGTCTCGTTGAGCGCGTCCCACAGTTGAAGCTCTTCAAACTTCGATTCCAGAATGCCGCGGCGCTTCGGGTCAATCTCGCTGGTAATGCGCACGCCTTTTTTGGTCATGTCATCGGCGATAGCATCCACAGCCACGCCGATGATCCACGACGAACGATACGCCCATTCAATCAACAGGCGGTTACGGCTGGTATAATTCGCCCGGTACGTTGATGCGGCGTGCTGGTTAGGCTGCTGCATCCCTACGCGGGCGATAAAGTTATCGTAAGAGTCCGCCGTGGCGACTCGTTTTGCTTGTTTCGCCATGCGGTTATGCTCCGAATTTCAGCCAGATATCAATAGAGCTGTCAGTTGGTGCGAACGCCATGATGAAGGCGTCGGCAATGTTTGGTGATGGCACATCACGCTTGGCAAGGTCTTTTTTGCTTTCCACCATCACGCGACCGTTTTTGTCAAAATCACGGTGAGGGGTGGTAAGTTCCAGCTTGAGCTTTTCCAGCAGCGGACAGGATGAGTCAATGCTAATCAGCTCATCTACCGGGTACTGCTCGCCGTTCTTTACCGCGTTGAAGGTGTTACGGAAGCGATCCGCTACCAGCCACCAGGCCTGCGCTTTGAGGTTGGCGAAAAAATCCTTGTTCGGGATGCCAATGTATTCGTAGTCCGGCTCATTCACACCAGCGCCTGCATTGAATCGCTGATAGTTGATGCGGGATGCGTTCATGTTTTCGCGCTTACGATCCTCATTAATTTCTGAGAATTTTGCACCAGCAGATGCCCCAACGCCGATTGAGTCGTAGACGATATCAGCATCGCGCTCCAGTGCTGCCTGATACGTACGCTGGCAGCTCTTCAGCAATTCGTCTTCTTTCGCCTTCCACTCATCCGCCCAATACACGACGGAGCCGTGGCGATAGACGTTAGCGCACTTATCGGCGCCGCTATCGGCGACGTCGAAGCCAATACGCTTGCGCCCGCTTGGCTCGAAATTCAGGACTTTGTGGGCATCAACGGCCGCCTCAATCCATGACAGCTTGATAATGGCCGCATCATCATCCGACTCTGGCACGCCTTCGTAGACGTGCTTAAACCCATCCGGATCCCGGCGCTTAGCTGCTTCGATAACCTTCAGCATAGTGTCGGACAAAAAGGGGTTTTCATCGTAGTTGATTTTGCGTATCAGCGTATCTTCTGGCGGATCGACCACAAAGTTACGCCACACGAAATCAGTCACCAGCCCGGGGTTAAAGATAAACCAGCACTCTGATCCCTCTTTACGGATGGTTGGCTCCAGTATCTTCCACTGGTATTCCGTCAGCGCGTGGGCCTCTTCAAGCCACAGAACGCTGATACCTTCCAGAGACTTAATCTCTTCAATGTTGCGCCAGAGCCCATAAAAGACGAATTCAGACCCGGTCACCCGGTTAATGATTTTGTTGTTCAGAATTCGGAAACGATGCCGCAGGCCAAAGCGGTCAATCTGAATTTTGAGCAGGGTATACACCGACTCTTCAATTTTGTTCTGGATCTGACGTGCACAGCAAAAGCGAAGGCTGTATTTATTCGACAGAAATATGGCGATGCCAGCGGCATCCCATGATTTTGACGATGACCGACCACCATAAAGCACTTTGTTACGCGCCTGCGTCGTCCAGAAGCTACGCAGGACCGGATTCAGCGTCGGTTTGGATGTCAGAGTAGAAGTCATTGAGGTCACGCTCTCCGTTGCCATCATCAATACCTGCATCACGGCGAAGACGATCGGCCTCCAGCGACACCTTATCAGTAGCAGCCTTGCGATAGTCTGTATCAGCAAATATTTTGCCTACCGTCGCAAGCGTGCCGACGATGGACTCAATACGAACGGTATTGCGCATCATCGCCTTCTCGGCGGCGCTGATATTTTCCATCAACACCTTTCTTTCCTGGTCCCCTTCAGCATCATCCAGCTTGGTCAACCACCGGCCAATATTCTCTGCGGCGACAAGGTTGTTAGCCCGAAGGCGAAATAATTCGTCTTCGAGTGTCAACGCTTTCGCGTCTTCAATGACCTCATCTTTAAGCAGAAGGCGGCGGGCGTAACCACCATGCTTTAACGCCTGCTGGTTGCCGGGTTGAAATGGGTTAGTCGGCGGATCGGTACGCACCCCGCGTATCGGTTTCGTATCTGGTAGAGGTTCGGCTTTTTGTTGCGTACTTTTTTGCGTACGTCCAGCGCTGGCAGGCTTTTCGCTGGTACGCGCCTTACTCTTTTGCGTACCACTTTGCGTACCATTTTTGCGTACCTGCGTACCGCTATTGCGTACCCAGTCAAATTTTTTAGCCCTCTTCCTGATAGCCCCTTCAGTAACGCCGTATTTATCGCCTATATCACGGAGACTAAGGACTCCGGCCCGGTATGCCGATTCGATGGCCTCCCAGTCCGGTTTTGCCATAATTTTGTCCTCGCCTTGACATTATCGAGCCACCTCTGGAAGTGGCTCTGTAATGCCGTCAGGCCTCACTAGCCATTTCAACCAAATCTTTGAAGTCCTGACACGTATCCAGTCGATGTCCATGATCGTCGACAAAGTTGTAGCTTTTGAATAGTTCTACGATTTCCTCGGGACTCTTCCCATTTAAACGAGGAAACCGCTTTGATTCGTCAACCTGTTTCATCTTCTAATCTCCAGTCTGTAGGGTATGACCCCACTACAAGGGTTCTTGAAATTGCCTTTATTAGTGGCGGTATTTATCAGTATCACGGCGTTCCGGCTACAACTTATCAATCCCTGATGGCGGCACCATCAAAGGGTTCGTACTTTGCTCGCTGTATCCGTAACGTATTCCCAACCACACGCGTAGGTTAATCACCAGGCGGAGCAATCCGCCTTTTCTCTGCGTCTCTGATATCAGCCTTATCCCGGTTGCACTGCCCGAGCGCTGATAGCAGACTGACGTTTAAATCAAGGCTCTGGCCCCACGTCAGGTTGTCAGGGATTTCCGGTTGCGGGGTGTCAGCCGTCAGGCTGGCCGGTAACGGGACCACCGGCACCTTGACGTAGACCGTTCGCGAATTGTTGCAGCCGCTTAACTGCGCCAGCAGGCACAGGGCGATTAGTGCAATCATCATTCGCAACAGCAACCCGGATATCAGCCGAGGCTCCCGATGCGTCCAGTGCGATCTGCTCTTTTGCATTCTTGTTGGCCTCGACGATGGTGTTGAATATGGTCATGGTGGTCAGAACGTTGGAGGTGATGGCCTGAGCGGTATTTACCTGCTGTTCAGCGGTTTCAGCTCTGGTTTCCTGCTGATTGGCTGCGTTGTGGTAATGCATTGCCAGCCATCCAAGGCAAACCACCAGGCAAATCACTACGGCGCTGATGATTGCGGTTAATCGGCTCATTTCTGGCCCCACTCGCAGACTTCACGCTCAATCTCGCGCCTGGTGATCAGCCCCTTCCACTGCTTGCCACCGGCATACGTCCAGCGCTGCAGTTCCTTGCATGCACCCGGCACGTCTCCAGCATTCAGTTTCTTCAACAACGTAGAGCTGGCGAAGGCGCCAGAGCCAACGTTGTAGGTGAATGAGTAAAGCGCAGCGCGGGTAGGATCAGGAATGCGGACTTTGATGAGCGGGTCAATGGCGCTTGCCACCTTCCGCAGATCTGCCTTCAGCAGGTTGTCGCATTCCCTGTCAGTGTAACGATGGCCGCGGCGAATATCGGCGCCAGTGTGACCATCACAAACAGTCCAGACGCCGACAACATCCTGATAGGCGTAATAACGCCTTCCTTCCAGGCCGTCGGCATTACCAAGCATGACAGAAGCAATTGCGATCGCGCCCGAACCGCCGGCGATCGCACCAATCAGCTTATTCCTCAGCGTCGGGTTCATCTCGGCTCCTGCTACGTCGGTTGTCTTCGCGAATCTTGAAATACAAATTCGTCAGATACGTAAGTACGGCGATGACAATGCCCACCAGTACGCCGATGGCATTCCACTGCTCGGGGCTGTAGGCATTTAGCATGCCGTTAAGGATGCTCACGGCTGAAGCGCCATAGGCAGCACCAGTGGTTATCTTTTCCATGCGATACATACTCTCACCTCGCGTTGTTAGCGGGTGCTGTGCGTGTTTGAAAGGGTCAGGCCCGTCGGGCTGAATTTAACAACGAAGCGTGTCGATGATGATTCCCGCGGGACCTGATAATAAAAAAGCCCGCAAAAAGGCGGGCAATAAGCATGAGGGTAATAGCAATGTGGTGATGACCGAAAATACCCTGGCTGGGTCTGGCGGCCTGCGACGCTGTTGCAGCAGCGCCCCTGATGGATTGGATTATGAGCCCGTCATCAGGTCAGGCCATTATCTGGTGCTGGTTGAACCAACAATCTGGTTCAGGGCTCTTGCGCGGCGGGTGTCGACGTGTCGTGCAGCACGTCTTTACCCAAGAGCCCTGACCGGATCGCAGGCATAAAAAAACCCAAGGCGTTAACCTCGGGCTTGAATTTTTTGTGTGTCGACAATCGAAGCTATGGCGACGATATCAGATTTACATGAAATATATGCCTTTCAGTTCGGTTTTGCAAGACTTACATCTAAATTTGTCGCCTTTTGTTGTGAACGTGATCGCGTTACCGATATGAGAGCGTCGCTATCAAGCTTCACAAAACTGCTGCGCAGCGCCAGCCAATGAGGGAGGTAGGTTTCTGTCCATGTGGACTTTGCTACACCAACCAGCTCCGCCAGCGCCTGATATTCATACGCCTCCCGCCCTGCCAGCTCGGCTTTGACATCCTGCGCGGCCAGCCAGATAAGTTGACGAAGGCGATCGACAGTCTTCTTCGCAATGCGCACGCCGGCCAGCTTTTCGTTGAATTGCCCCCATGCCCACCGGGTGATCGTCTCCTGGTGTTCCCAGCGGATATTATCGCTGTAGTTCCACAGCAGCCACGCTTTCTGGTGGTCTTCCAGCGACAGCAGAGCCCGTCGCCAACTTGCCGTCGAATATTCAACGGGCAGAACGAGAGCGATTGATGAACCCTTAGCGCGGGACTGGCTGCCGCTCATCGGCGGCCCATCCGGGTTAACCATTTTTTGCTTTACTTCGCTATAAACCTTCTTCCTTCCCCGGCTGCGCGCCGTAGCGGTGAATTGCGCATTTTCTGCGAAAGCCACCAGTTGCCCTTTCGTCGCGCCGCTCAGATCGGCGGTGGCCACTATCAGCTGCTGGCGAACAAATTCCAAGTATTGAGCTGTCATGCTGTCTCTCCCAGGCGCTTATAGATACGGACGAAATTGCGTAATATTTTGTAGTCGACCAGCACGGTGCCGCGGCTACGCAGGAGGCGGAGCTTTTGCCAACGGTCGCGGATGCGTTCGATAACGTCTTGGTTCATGCGGCCTCCCGCTGTTTCAGTGCTTTGAGCTTGGCGCGGTACTCATCGCGGATACGAATAAAGTCTTCCCGACGGTAGTTGGTCATTTCGTGGGGTCCGTTAAGCCAGTCGACATACTCCTGTCCGTAACGAGCGACCAGGCCAGCTTCGTATTGCTGAGCAACCGTCGACTCTTTGGCGGTGTACTTACCGGCCCCGGCATTGCACGATTTGCACTGCTTATGAGCGTTGCGCTCTTCAAAACGCAACTCAGGGTAAGCGCCGACCGTTTTGAAGTGGCCGCAGTCCCATTGGCCGCCATGCAGATCAGGCGGGTTGGTCTCGCCGCAACTGATGCATGGCAAACCAGCATCACGAGCGCGGATGTAGGCGTTGAATGCCTTCTGAGCCTGGGCTTTGTAGTAACCGTTAGGTCTGAGTTCAGCCAATCTTGCTTTACGACGCTGGCGCCCCTCCTTCTCGGATTCGCGCTGGAGCTTCACCGCCCTGGCTTTCGCCGCTTCCCGGGCTTTTGCTGTCTGTTTTTTGCCGATCGCACTGGCGCATTCAAAACTGCATACCACCTGCCCTTCCCGGGCAGGATGGAACCATTCGCGGCAGTGGGCGCATTTACGACGTGCTGGTTTACGCATGTGGCCTCCTTGCTCTCAGGCGGAGCCACTTCTTATCGACCAGGCGAGCGGTGTAGTCTTTCAGGGTCGGGATATCTGATGGTTTAACTTCGACCTTGCGCTTGCGGCGCGCCGGCACACGGAAGATGCCGCGCTCCATTACTTTGGCGAGAAGACATTGCATAGCCATCACCCCGCAAAGCTCAGCAGCTGACTGGCGGCATTTTCAGCCTCAGCCGGCGAGTGGAATTTGCGACGCAGAATGTAGTTCCAGAGCACATTCAGCACTGATTTGTAGACGCCGTTGAACTGGCTGTCGTCCATGCTGGCGAAGGAGATCGACTTTGCGACACGACGACGACTGCCGTCAGGCATCTGGTATTCGTCATAAAAGCCAGCCTGAATGGTTGCCCATTCGCGGAAGGATTCGAAGTGTTTCAGCAGCGCCATATCGCGGGCCCGAGAAATACCAACCGATGAGAGATACATCTCCGCGGCATTCTGGAGCGCAGCGCGCTGATCGTAGTCTGATGAAAGGAAGTCGATAAACCCGGATATGAGGTTGCGCTCAGCGGGCTCAATGAGACCACCGGAAGGCGTCCAGTAGTGATACCCGAGAGTCAGAAGTTTGAAGAACTTCTTGTGGAATGCGTAATTCCGGGGCTTGCGGAACTCACCGCAAAGCAGTTGCCCCACGGGGATAAGTTGCAGGTATTCGCTGGTTCCCGGCTCTGCGGGAATCAGTACGTTTTGATAACTCTTCTCAAATTGCAGTGTTTGCGCCATGTGTCCCCACTTGGCGCCGGGGTAAAGTTGTCAGTTGTCCAGACTGACCAGGTAATTATCGCCCCTCACGGGGATAAAAGCAAAATGAGCATATACGATAAACCCCTCAGGAGAGGGGTTTGATTTCAACTGGAGGCTTTACGTTCTGCGGGGGATTTAGGCACCTTTCACCTCTACGCATTGAATATTATCTACGCTTGGCGAAACATCGTCCCAGGACCTCTTATCATCTGCAACTTTCATCGCCTTAATGGCTGCTTTGCACTGCTCCATACTCTGCATGGGAACCACCTGCATATTCGATGATTGGCTGCTGATGACGAAAATCAGGAAGATGTACGCCATCACTTCACCTCCAGGCGCCAGACGGCCTGGCCAATGCGGCTCTCGTGGGGACATTTGGATACCAGCCCCTCTTTCGCCAGTTCAATAAGCTCTTTGCGGAGGTCGGCGCTCCTCCATTCCACCCCAGGGAATTTGCGCTCCATCGCGCATCGGATATTCCAGGTAGCCATGCGGAAAGGGTATCCGCTCCCCAGTGTCGCATCCTGCAGCGCAGCAGCATCAGTCATCACCTGCATGATTTTGCTTTTTACGTCACTCACTCTTCACCTCCTGCGGTGCTGCCGGCAGTGATACATGAGACCACGACTCACCACTAACCACTCTCCTAATTGTTCTTTTGGACACGTTAAACATTTTGGCTAGCGACCCAAAAGAGGCGCCCAACCCCCTTAGCAACCTTATTTCACTTACGCTTTGGTTGTTTAGCTTTGAGTTGGCCTGCATTTCCCCTTTATATGCCGGAAGATGTGACCTGTTTCTCAGCCCTGTTTCCCACGCATGCTTTCTATTCTCCTGCGGCGTGACCCATTCAAGATTTATTAGGTGTGGGTTGGCCTTATTTCCGTCTATATGATTTACCTCGGGCTTACCATAAGGATTCGGTAGAAATGCTTCTGCAACTAGTCTATGCACCCTTGCAATTTCCCTCCTCCCATTTGAAGCATCACTCAGCCTAACAACGCAATATCCATTGGTATTAAGAAATTGTTTTAACGGTCCGCCATTAAAGCGCTGCTTAGTTCCATCCCTCCTCAAAATCACTCTTGGCAGACTAATGACATCTCCGCACTCATTAACCTGGTAAATACCTTCCCAACCAACAACTGGTAAGAAATTCATGAGTTACTCCTTAGGCGGATTTGGCAATGGCATCCAGTGGGTTATATTCTTGGCAACGAATTGGTTTGCCTGCCAAGCACCAAATATGAATGCGTAGGTAGTTACGTAACGATTATCCCAGCAAAGATACGCCCCATCATTTTCAGGCAGGCGCTCGCTTACCGGAATCCATCCTGAAACTACCGGTGCTGGCTGCGCGTGGAGATAGAGCTTAGTGCCAGGCTCAAAGGACTGGATAAGGCGGCGATAAGAAAGCGCATCCCCTCCATCATCGCCAACAACAATCACCGGCTCACTGTCCGCTACCGGCTGCGCTGGCGGCATATCTGGACCTTTGCGAATGGCTTTTGCCAGATCGATAGGGTCATCGTACAGCCAGTCTCCTGTTTCAGGGTGATTGGCTTCTGCCAGTTGGGCGGCCCATTCCAGACCGTCTTTGTGCCCCTGCAGGTAGTCGAGAGGCAAACACCCTGACTCGCTGTCCATTGCGGCCAGCGCAATGCGGGAAAGCTCCATGATTTCATCAGAACTTAACCACTCTCTGATTTCTTCCTCGTCATAAGCTTCGCTATTAATGGCTCGGATAATTCGCTGAATGCGCTCTCTGGTTATGGTTGATTTGGTCATTGGTTGGCTCCTTCTGCCTGATACTTTTCGAACCAGAACACTACCGGCGCGTTAGTTGGTTGAACCAGGCCGAATGATTCCGCTGTGCGGTAGCTTCTCGATGCTCGGCGAGTCACATCAACTTGAGTTGCAATGCGATTGCGAAAATCCTCAACCGTGCTGCACATTTTGAACAGGTTGCAGGGGATACATGCCGGAACCATGTTGCTGACCGTGTCGTTTTCTGGTCTGTCCATTGCGCAGCCATTACTGATATTCCTTCGTACTGCTTCGACGTGGTCAGCGTGCCATTTATCGCCAAGCTCACAGCCACAGTAAGCGCAGCGGCCGCCAAACCGCATGCGCAGTTCTGCGCGCTGTTTTTTGGTTAGTGCCATCTACTCAACCTCCACCTTGATGCCAGCGGCGCTAAGCGCAGCATCGACATCGTCGGCGAAGTAGTAAGTTAATCCGCTTGATGATTTAGCCAGTTTGAATGGTTCTGGCATCTTCACGGTGCGGGACTCCAGATCTGCTAACTGGCGTTCAGCCAATTCCGCGCGAGCATCAAGCGTTACGTTTGCGGCACAGAGTTGTTGCTCTGCTTCTTCCAGCTCGGCGATGCGCTCATCCCGCTTAGAAATCAGCCCCAAATATGCCTGCCGCTCTGCCTCCGTGAGATTAGCGTGCCGCTGCGCCTTTTCCAGCGCCTCTACCAGCGCATCAATGCGGCCCTGCTGATAGTTCCACGCAGCTGCTGCTGTATCGCCACAATCGCCAATAGCAGCATCATCAGCGCCGCAGTGCGGGCAGTAGCATTCGCCATAATCACCGGAGAAAAGAGGTTCTCCACCATTCAGTTTGTTGCTCGGATACATTTTCCCGCAGTCAGTGCATTCAGCCAGGTAGTAAGACCCTTCGACTTTCTGCCCCTTCATCTGCGCCAGTTCGGTGATATCAGTCATGGTTAGCCCCCTCGCGCAGATGCTTGGCGAAATTAACGGCATGCAATTCTGTGTCACTATTGTAAAGTGCGATATATTTTGCGAACTTCTCAACTCCGCGCGCCTCGGCTTCGGCTACGATGCGATCGGTTGCGGGAGTTTTGATGCGGATGCTTTCACGCAGGATGAAGTAAGCGTTGAGCATCCCAGTCTCTGGCATTTCCTCCGCATTAAATGCATCGATCGCAGCGTCCATTGCTGGTCCAAGAGGTTGAGGGTGAGCAGTACGAATGACGCATAACTCCGCCACGGTTTGGTTTATTGCCTCCACCAGATCGGATGGGGAAACATCGTCTGCATCTGGCTTAAAGCCGAGAGCAGAGCGCACAGCGCGAGATTCAGCCATCCTCTGGTCGGCATGACCTGCAGACATCGAATATCGTGCATTCTCCGCCGCCAGCTGCTTAAACGCTTTCGCCAGCTTCAGGAACTTCTGCTCTCTGATTGACAGCTCGCCTGCGCTCTCCAGCGACTGAATGAGCTCGTTTACTGCCTGTAGTGTGATTGTCATTTGGAGGCTCCTTCGGTAAGCATGGCGATGATTTCTTCCGGGGTCTCTTTCACGTCAATGCGTTCTCCGGAGGTCATTTTCAGAATTGTCACGCCAGCGAAAAACATGCTGACGATGTGACCTGCGGCAACAAATACAGGCTCGTAGACTGTTTCAGGCTCCCAGCCATATTTGCCCTGGCGCTCTACCGTTCCCCTTTGGCTTAATTTGATAAATTTCATGCCTGCGCCCTCCCGTAAACAGCCAGTACCCGCTTCATCGCCGCACTGTTACGGCACTCCTGAAATATTCCGTTAGTGCAGCTGCGCGCGGTACCATCCTGCTCTTCCGGTGTCGCCAGGCGATAAGTCACCGTTCGCCAGACCTTGCTCACCCGGACAATCTTGCGGGCCCGCTCCAGATCGAGCGCATTCTTCGTGATGCAGTTGATGGTCATGCCGCACTCTGTGGCCACATCCTTCGCGGTAAAGGTCCTGTGCGTTTCGAGATAACGCAGAATTGCCTGTTTGCCTTTCATTGAATAAGCCCTCTCTCTTTCCCGCGCTGATACTCTTCCCAAAGCCATTGGGCCGGGGTGAGAGCGCCGAGAGTCGCCGCATTTGGCATGCACCCGAAGCTTTTTCCTTCCGGGTGATAACCGGCTTGACGGCTCACGTGATTTGTCGGGATCACTTCATCAGAATTCTCGAGCGCCAGGACGGGAGATGGTATTTTTTCCCCGCCAGCAACTTTCAGCGCCCATTCCTCAAGTTTTTTTGACGCGTATTTTTCAGTTTCAGCCTCGCTGAGCTGGCGCTGGTACATTGCTCGCCGGGTATCGGTAACAACCCAGTACATGACAGGGTGAGACCATGGGAAGCGCTCAGCACCGCCGGTATGCAGCCCTTTTTCACGGCTGTAGCGGTGGAACTCGTTCATCGCGTCGACAAGGGTCACACCGAGCACAGTGCCGCTGTCCTTGCACCACTTGATGAACTGGCCAGGCGATGGCCAGAACGGCGATTCACTGGCTCTCGCATGGCGTACGCCGGCGGATAACTGCTCACGGGTGCGGATTCCGTTTTCGGCAAAAGCAGCAATCCACTGGCGCTTCGCTGTCTTCTCTTCGGCGTCGGTCCGCAGGTTAGTCTGGGTAGACGCCGGGAAGATCTGCTTCAGCTGTCGGAACAGAGAATCAACCAGCCTTTCAGCTTCGAAATCGAGAAGCCTCTGCGGCTCCGTGCTACCTGCGGCCATTCTGGCCAGCGCATCACCATCGCGATTGCTGATCGCGGTCATAAGCTGAGCGGTCATATGAAGTCCTTCCAGCCTTCAGGGCTGTTCCAGTGTGGGGAATCAGGTTCGCTTCTCTGGCGACCTGAAAGCGGATTAACTCTCGCGTTCCTGAGCCACACCCGGAATGCCGAGTTCCAGTCGATCAGCTTTGTGCCGCGGGCCTGGTGATAATCACGAAAGTTCAGCAACTCGGTTTCAATGTTGATCCCTTTCTCAGAGGCAATCGCAATGTGATCTGCCGATGGCTTGAAGGCAGGAGGGAAAGGTATTTCCCCGTTGGGTGAAATCCCGATCCGTCTCTTTGCAGCCTCGCTGATAAACTGCCCTCGCGCAGAGAGAGTTGGTTCTATGTTGGGTTCAATGACTGATTCTGCATCCCAATTTTGGGATCGTTTATTGTCCAAAATTGGGCTTGTTTCATGTCCGTTTTTGGTATTGTTACCAAATTTGGTACTGTTCCGTTTTTGGGCTTCTTTAACCTCAATGTTGAGACGCAGAACACGAACCTGTTTTGTCTTGCCTTTACGCTCTCCGGTATCACTGATAAATCCATCTTCAATCATCTGATTGATCCACTTCCCAATGGTCTTCCTGTCCATTCCGGTATCTTTTACAAGGCGCTGTATGCTCGGGTAGCAGCAGTGCAATTCGTCAGCACGATCTGCCAGAGAGAGCATCAGCAGCTTTTGCGACGCCTTAATTTCAAGGCCCCACGCCCAGTCTGTTGCTGCTCTGCTCATAAAGACTCAACCTCAAAATGAAATAAGTGGGTAGGCAGGTTAATAAGCACCCCCCTTTCGTTGAGGTCTCGCCATTGCTTAAAGGTGATTACGTCAATGAATGCGGATTTTTTAATCATTACCTGCAATCGATAGTCTTCTAAATCCCTGTCACCTTTAGCTGTATTGCATGGTCCGCAGGAGCAATTAAGATTGCTAAGATCATTATTGCCGCCGCATTTCTTTGGCTTAATGTGATCAATGTGCATTCTTTCGATTGAGAGGGCATGCCCGCAATAAGCACACTTCCCAGAGGCTCTGGTAAAAACAGAAATCCTCTTTTGCATGGAAAATTGACGTGTCATTGCTCTCCCTCCCTATGATTTACATATTCAAAATTGCCTGGCATAATTACCTCGCAATTACCTCTTCGTTTTTGCACCTGAAAGCCGTTAGTGTTCCCGCACTGCGGCTTTCGCCTTTCTGTTCCCACTCATGCTTCAAAGTCACCTTTCTCTCCCGTCCTGTTAGAAATCAGGATGGCCAGCAATAGCGACATGTTCGGCAGCAGACTCTCCCGCCAGCGACTCACCGTCGACTTATTCACTCCGGCCACTTTGGCGATATTCGTGGTTCCCAGTTCAGCTATCTGGCTGTGTAACCAGCTTTCTATCCTGCGAGCCTCCACTTTGTTGCGTGTCGTTGAACTCTCCATTTGTGATACTTCCTCTGGTGGTGTTTGAAAGGCCGATTAAATCGGCAACTTATTGAGATTGAGATGGCATCTCGCCATAAAGCAGCCACTTAGGGTCGCAATGGAGCGCAGTTGCCAGTTCGAACAAATAACGTGGGCGCTTGGTTGTCCCGGCCTCAATTGCCTGCAGAGACTGCTGTCTCATGCCAACTTTTTTTGCTAATTGCGCCTGAGACAGATTCATCTCTTCGCGCTTTTTTTTGAGGCGTTGCGAAATGGTTTCCATGTTACCTCCTACAGTTTTATCTGTATTTTGTGACAGTTATTTCTGTTTGTCAATTACAGTTTTAACTGTGAATATCAAGGCATACATTGAGAGGGATTTATGAGCCTTGCAGATCGCGTAAAGCAAAAGAGAATTGAGCTCGGTCTAACGCAGACCGAGGCAGCGTTGAATGCCGGAATAACTCAGCAGTCATGGCAGAGCATTGAAAAGGGAGACACCAGAAAACCGCGTAACATTATTGGCATAGCTAAGGCGCTAAAGTGCGATCCTGACTGGCTAATGAATGGCGGAGCCTTTATGCCTATTGCTGAAGTTAGCAGCAAGAAGGTGCCTCTCATAAGCTATGTCCAGGCAGGGGCTCTCGCAGAAAAAAATCCCATTGAGGCATTTGATGGGAGTTTTGAGTACATCCTTACAGACAACGAAGTTTCTGATTTTACTTTTGCTTTACGCATCGAAGGCGATTCGATGGAGCCAGACTTCAAGGCCGGAGATGTGATCATTGTAGACCCCGAAGTTGAGCCAACCCCCGGAGAGTTTGTTGTGGCCAAGAACGGTGGGGCTCAAGCGACCTTTAAAAAATATCGGCCTACTTACACGGATCACCTGGGCTGCCAGCATTTCGAGCTTGTGCCATTGAATGATGACTACCCGATTATCAGTAGCGATCATCAACCACTAACAATCATCGGCGTGATGATTGAACACAGAATCTATCGAAGAAAGCGCTAACCCCCTCCCCCTCTCAGAATAGAACCGGCGTATGCCGGTTTTTTTTCGCCCCATCAAAATAAATCACCTTTCATTACAGTTAGATATGTAATCAATGACAAAAAATACAGTTTTGTCTGTTGACGAAAATACAGTTTTATCTGTAAATTTAAGCCATCCAAACAACACCGGCAACGCCGGGGTGAAGTCAAAACGTCCCGTTAGCCGCGATAAGGCAAAGGTGAAGAGATGACATCAGTAAGATTGACGAATGCTTTACGCGAACAGATCGCTAAAAACGCGCTGGCAAAATCAGGGGTTATCACCGCTATTGAATCCCTTGACCTTAAACGCCAGGAAGTTGCAAGAGATGCTCGCATCGCTGCTTTTGGCGGCAAAGAACAGGCCGACAAGGTCGATAAGCAATATGAAAAGCTTGAGAAATTAGAGGCAGAGCTTCGCAGTGCTGGCGCTTCGCTTCACATTTCCGGTAATCCGCAAAGCTCAATCAACATTGCAATTTCCGGTCGTCGTCTTGGCTGGTGCTCATACGGAAGAACCAGCGAAGGAAAAGAAATTTTCCTGGTTACTCCGAATCGCGATCTGTGTCTCTTTGGCGCTGAGCATGAGATTACAAAGCGTTTCGATTCTCTTATCGACGAAGAGCAAAAGCTCAACGCCAGGAAAAAAGAAATCGAGGCGACTGTTTGGGCAGCACTCAAATCCGTAACTACGCTGAGTCGCCTTGTAGAAGTGTGGCCGGAAAGCAAAGAGCTTATCCCTGATAACCATAAACAGCGCCAAGGTGCCCTGCCTGCATTAAAGGTAGAAGACCTTAACCGATTAATAGGTCTCCCCACTGAATCGGCAGAAGTATAGCTCAGTGTTTAACGCAAAGGAGTAGCAAATGATCCGCGAAGAAGACAAGCCTGCATGGCGTAATTTTTGGTTAAAGGTCGTTCCGTTTTTGGTTGCTGTTCTCGCAGTTAGCTATCCGTGCTGGGGTGGCAAATGAGCAAACAAGGCATTCGTTCACTGATTTACTGCCTGCTGATCTGCGGCGTTATCTGGACAGCGTTGATTATCAAAATTCTGCACGTTACGGGGGTGTTCAATGGTTAGTCATCATTACGGGACACAGACCGTTAACCGCGGCGCC
>OGSA01000099.1_pt1 | contig 38708 bp, 38 predicted proteins | sample 1573801 | NCBI WGS metagenome assembly OGSA01 (sample SAMN03295841, study PRJEB24534) | human gut metagenome | isolation source: fecal sample 1 from infant 6 | host: Homo sapiens | place: USA: Pittsburgh, PA | collected 2014-07
AAGTTATCGCAACCGTAAGAGAGAAAAGGCGTCTGGATATATAGGGTCAAATCCAGTTGATGAGTAGTCATGTATATAAAGGCACTTTCCATGGTGAAACCTATTCTGCCTGGGCATGGGAAAAACTCTGGAAGGGGGCGACAATTAGTGTTGACTGGTGCCGCATCTGGCGTAAAACAGGATTGAGTCATATCAAGCCGCTCGTCACCGTTCCTTCAGTCAACATTGATTATGGCAGCAGCGGCACAATAGTACTTCCGGCTAAGTCGGTTCTGTGGGGCCGTGACGATGTTTCAGAGCATGTCCAGACAGTCATGACTGAAGAGAATGAACCCGGTGGCAGCCATACAGTTTCCTATGACTCCCTTCCTCCTTTTGTTACTTACGATGCATCCACCCGAAGCATTACTATCAGTAACGGATACACGAAAGCGGGACGTCTTAACTTCGTTATTTATGGCTATCTGCAGGATGGCTCAAGCTGCGAACCCGCCCGCACATGGGCCAATATTGGACCTCGTTTTTCAGGTGATGCATTAACACTGAAACCAGGAAAAAGTGTTGATTTATATCCTCTCTGGGATTGCGGAATCCTTGTCACTGATGGCGAGAAATGTACCAAAACCATCGGCGTTTATTCACTACCCGAAGGCGTGATCTTTGACACCAAAAGCTGCCAGTTAATCAACTTCGGTGGTGAAAATGGCTCATATGTTATCACCAGCGCCTGCCAGAACAGTGTCGGACAGACAGCGGTCCAAAAAATAAATCTGATTCTTAATTAAGAGGTCATCATGCTTGTACTTAATTCTAACTCTGCATATACCGGCGATAAAAAAGATTTACCCGGTTACTGGCCTACTTTTGGATATACTCCCACAGTGGCTCTGTCTTTGCGGCAGCTTTCAGCATCTTACACCGGACCTGCAATTCGTGTACGTCGCTCCAGTGATAACACAGAGATTAATATTGGATTTACTGCCGAAGGCGACCTGGACACGACGGCGCTGCTTAATTTTTGCGGTTCAGGCAACGGATTTATCAGTGTCTGGTACGATCAATCGGGTAATGAGTTTAATGCTATCCGCGAAAATGTGTCCGGACAGCCACGGATAGTTTCGGCAGGCGCTGTTGATCTGATTGGTTCTAAGCCAGGCGTGGTATTCGACGGAACAAGTGATGCCCTCTCTTTAACGGCTGCTGTTTCTGCGTTATCTGGAGTAGCAAGTTTGTCCTCATCTCTTGTTCTGCGTTTTCGATCTTCGCCCGCAGCGGCCTGTAGTATTTTCTCATTTTATAAATCAGACAGCCCCGTTCGTCGTCGATACAACCTGGGCGCCGGATTTCAGAGTCAGGCGAAAAACCTGCTACAGATAATTTCGACGCAGGCAGATTCGGGTAACGCTGAGATCGTGACAGAAACTACCCCGTTTACAGCAAATACAAATATTATTGTTCGCTCCTACATCGACTTTAAAACTCATTTGCAGGGCATCGCTCTGGATAGCGGAGGATGGGTTACCGGCGCCGTGTCTGGTGATGTCTCAGGAATATCTGATTCCGCTGTACTGGGTGGCGGGCCGTGGGTAAGCGGGGCGCCAAGCGAGCTTTCTTACGTGACTATCGGCGAATTTATTCTCGTTGATTAAAAAAGTGATTATTTCCTCAGAAACATCGCGGCTAATCAGCAGAAATACTTTACTAATTAAATTAAGCCTTGATATTGCGGCTGGCAATTATCATGACAGCCGCCATTTGTTATTTCCGCAGCCTGACGGACAGCATAGATACCAGTACGCCAGCAGGGCGCTTTTTCTTCCATGTAATGAGCGCCCTGGCGGAAATGGAGCGAGATCTGATAGTGGAGAGGACACGCGCTGGACTGGCGGTAGCAAGAGAGCAGGGGCGTATCGGCGGATGTAGCCGGGTAATGACCCCTGATGTTGTCGATTGGGCAAGCCGAATGCTGGAGAGCAGTGTTAACCGATAATAGGTCTCCAAGGTGGTCGACGGATGTGTGAGGACTATTTATAAATATTTCCTGGTCACCAGTAAAAATCATTGTGTTGTGTCGGTGTAGTTGATCGATAGACGATACCTGTATTGATCTGTATTCGAGATGAAACTACTGTGTGTGCAACCAGTATTGACTAGGGGGCTACCATGCTCCTTTATTCAAATTGATGAGATTATTACGAAAAGAAATACCATCCTGAGCCAATACATCGTGCACGTGCAAGGGAGTGATTTTTAATTTGGTGTTGAAGTAGCATATGACATAAATTTTTATCTTATAATCGTTTATTTTGGTGAGTTATGCGTAAGTTTTGCTTACGCATAATTATTATCAGTGTATTTATTTTCTGATTATCTAACTAGCAATGAAATATAATTTAGATTAATATGTTATTTTGCTTCTTAATAGATAAAATAATTCTGCGTAGTTCACACCAGATTCAAGCCCCCTAAAGGATGCTAATCTCCTTACTGCATCCAATGATATCAGCGAGTTCTCTACATTTGACATTTGAGACTCATGCTTACCAAGTATTGATATCTTTCTCTCAAGATGTTTACTTATATCTACATAAATAGATCCAGATGATTGACTCCATGATCCTGAATCCCCCCAGCCAGCAGGTGGATACTCATATGCTATTACAGACTTGGGTGAATCAGCATTTTTTGTGGTCCTGGTGGCTGCGATTGAGCATTCATAAACCCATTTATGCTCCTGATGGAATGAAGGTACAGGGATGAAAATAATATCTGGTTTTATATTTTCAATAAGTAAGTCAATCGCATTTACACATCTACTTTTACTGGATGAACACAAATCAAAATCCTCATTATCATTAATTTTATTTATGATATGAAGAGTCGCCCCGGCTTCGAGCATGGCGTTTGTAAGTTCTTTTTTTCTCGTTTCACTGCTAACATAGATACCATTTCTCACATGCCACTCACCTTTAATTGTTACTACAGCAATGTGAACTTCTATATCATTTTCTACCGCTCTTGACATTGCTCCTCCGCAGCCTAGCTCAGCATCGTCTGCGTGCGGGCTTATAATTAACCATTTTTTTGATGTGAAGAAATCAATCATTTAATTAACCCCGCTCATTTTAAATACCACTGCCGGTGTTTTTAATAAAATAAATAGGTCGAAATATAAACATCCTTTTTTATAATAAAGAATATCCATTGCAACTCTTCGCTTGTATTTTACCTCATCCCTGCCAGAAACTTGCCATATCCCAGTTATACCCGGCGTGGACTTTTTATAATACTCAATTTTTTTTCCGTACTTATCTGCTTCATATTGAGATATAGGCCTTGGGCCAACAAGTGACATGTTTCCAAATAAAACATTAAATAGTTGAGGTAATTCATCTATGCTCGTTTTTCTTATCCATTTTCCAAATTTAGTTACACGTGGGTCATTCTTCATGTGGCCCTTAGTATGTAATTCTTTCAATATATTATTTTGTGTCTCTATTGGCAAGGTTGATATGTCTTTCATTGATGTAAATTTATAACAATTAAACATGCATCCATTTAGCCCAATTCTTTTACTCCTATAAATAGGAGGGTGTCCACTTAATGAAATAATTATTGCAACACCAATTAAGACAGGTGAAACCATTAGTATCAGAAGTAGTGATGCGCACAAATCGAAAATCCTTTTGCTTTTCATGAATCCCCCGTGCAATTATATAATGATTCAATATGTTACAAATAAACACATTTATACAATAGTTCTATAAGGCAAATAGATCAATGGTCGAGTAAATGGATTCATGATTAAATCATTTAATGCATTGATAATTATGGGAAAAATTAGATTTTGGTAATCCCGGCTGATGTGGGAAGGGGTTATTGAGCGAAGTTGCAGAATGCCGGAGAACGGCGCTACCAGGCAGCAGGTGGCTGATGTGACAGGCGTGGACGTGAAAACAATCTACAAGTACCTCCCGGCGACTTGAAGACAAAGATTTCACTACTTTTCCTGATATGTTACGTTTGGCTTAATCAATTCATTCAGCTTTGAAAACAGTTTGGTTTGTTCGTGAACGGTAAGAAAACAATAAGTTTTGAGCAATTTTTAACTATTAACAGCAATCTTGTTTCCATCTCAGATACATGGGCTGACTTGTGGGCGTTAATTTTTCACACGGGTTTAAGCGCTGGAAGGCTGCTGAGTATTCGATATGATGATATTGATGGTGACTTGATACTGATACGAAAACAGGGTCACCTGAAGGAGCTACGTGTTAAATCAACCCCTCCAGTGGAGGCGATGATTGCTCGTAGAAGAGAACGCTATCCAGAAGATGTTTATTTATTTCAGAGTCATTCTAACCGTGTGAAGTACCATCGCCGGCCGGTCACTATAATTGCTTTCAACGCCGCTTTACGTCGCGCCGCTAGATCATTACCAGACGTTAACGTAAGCAGTAGTAGCGCGAGAAACATACCGGACTAAGCGCCTGTCCAGTAGCGTGTGGCCGATGTGACAGCCGTGGGAGTGAAGACGATTTACAAATATTTGCCAGTACAATACGGCGATAAAAAATCCCCTTGAGCAGGCACACTCAAGGGGGAAATACTACATAACATCATTGCTGTGTGCGTCTTTGCGCTCGTCTATCTTCCAAGAATATGCCTAAAGCTTCCAGATATTTCTGGTCTGAGCAGTTAAAACATTGTGTCTGTGGCCTATGTGCTCGGAGGGGGTGAAGACGATTTATAAAGATTTCCCGGATAGCATACTGCATGAGGCTGGGTGAGGATTTGATGTAAAAACCCACCCGGCAGCCGTATACAAGACCTGCCGAGTAGGGTAACTGCAGGTGTTCATGCCGTACAGTCGGGGCGCACTATACCCATAACTCAACACACAAACCAGTCGTCAGCCGTCTCCCAAGCGTCTTTTAGAGTGGTCTCTACAAATTCTTTGGCGATTTCTTTATCAGTCGCCCACAAAACGCTCAGTCCATCATTACTGGCCGTTTTCACGATCACTTCAACGTCGTCATATTGCTTGCTGATTCGACGGGTCATTTCGTCTTTCAAGGCCTCCATTGACCCCTTTGGCATTTTCGCGGCTTTCTCTTTGGCAATGCTGATTTCTACACGCATGATAATCACCTTTGTGCTGGTTGAATATACAGTATTCAGCGAGAGATGATTACTAGTCAAATGGATTGTTTAGGTTTGTGAGTACATAATTAAGTACATAATTTAGGTAATTATTAATTAATTTTATTTTAAATCAGTTAGTTATAATTTTGTTCAAGTAATCTTCGGCGTAATCGCCCACCAGCATCAGAATCTTTTTGCCCATCTTATTCACTCCTGTATGAAGAAAGGTGTCTAAGATATAGCCTGGCGGGAGAGGGAATGCGAACCTGGGGATGACGGATGGCTGGTGGGGCATGCCGATCTGGCGGCGATGCGGCAAATGACTCCGCCGCTGCAATCCTTTGAGTCCAGGCCGGCGGGAACAGGACGCGTCGCTTTCGAACGGGCGCTGGCAATCTCTGCCGGCCGGGCCTTTAAGCGGTAAACCCGCTTTACCCGGCTCCAGGCAGGAATTAATGAGCGAGAGGTATTATTGTAAGCTCTGTTTTAATATATCCGCTGAATGAAATGCCGCTATTTCTTTTACGCTCAGCGCGAATCTATATGTTGTCCGGTTTAACCATCGATACCGGATATCTGACAAGTATTATTTGTAAGTTTTATATTAATCCTGTCAGCCATTAATTATAACCATATTCATGCCCAGAGCTGGGCTTTTTCATGGCCGATAAACGATAAAAAATAATTTATTTCTTACGCCCACTGTTTGTGTTCTTTTCAGTATCCGGAATGACAAGTGTTTACCTGCATATTGATTTGCATCAATCAACTCTGTGTATTCAGATGTGAATTTAATTCATATTGCTGCATGAGGTATACATTCTGCCTTTATTGTAAGCAAATGGTTGTTATTACATACCGGCTTTGTTTGTCTCATGCATTTCATTTTTACATTTGCCTTAAGATGCCTGAGGAAAGTCTTATAATGGACTTTGGAACAGGCTGGTTGATATTTTTTGGCGCTTTGCTCTACTATATCCGGGTCATCACACACCGTTATCTTTAACACATTATTCCTCACGGGAAGGGACCGCTATGGCTGATACGTTCCAGAATGAGGTGCCCAAGGCACGCATTAATTTAAAGCTGGCTCTGCACACAGGAGGCGCGCAGAAGAAAGTCGAGCTGCCGCTGAAACTCCTCACCATCGGTGATTTCAGTAGTGGCAAAGAAGACCGGCCATTATCGGAAAGAGCAAAAATCAACGTCAATAAAAATAACTTCAACAGCGTACTTTCGGAATTCAGCCCGGAAATCAGCCTCACGGTACAGAACACGCTGGCCGGCGATAGCGCCGAAGAAAATATTCAGCTCCGCTTCGCCGATATGAAAGATTTCGAACCGGAGCAGGTGGCCCGCCAGATTCCCCAGCTCCGCGCCATGCTGGCGATGCGGAATTTATTACGCGACCTCAAATCCAACCTGCTTGATAACGCCACTTTCAGAAAAGAGCTTGAGAAAATCCTGAAAGATCCGGCGCTGACGCAGGAATTACGCGACGAAATGAGCGCGCTGGCCCCGAAATAAACGGCGTGCGTTATTTAATGGATTAACCGGGAATATGCTGATGTCTGTAAATACTGAAACCGCCCCCGCGCAGGGGCAGACCGCTGTACTGGAAAAAGAGAGCGTTTACGCTTCCCTGTTTGACAAAATCAACCTGACCCCGGCGTCCCGCCTGGGCGATATTAACGACTTTCTGGATGATGCCGCGCTGTCCGACGCCCCGGCGGGCGAACGACTGACGGCGGCGATGCAGGTGTTTATGGACTGCATCCGTCAGTCCGGAAAGACCGTGGAGAAGCTCGACAAGACCCTGATTGACCACCATATCGCGGAGCTGGATTATCAAATCAGCCGCCAGCTGGACGCGGTGATGCACCATCCTGAGTTCCAGAAGGTGGAATCCCTGTGGCGCGGCCTGAAGCAGCTGGTGGACAGCACCGACTACCGCCAGAACGTCAAAACCGAAATTCTGGACGTCTCCAAAGATGACCTGCGCCAGGACTTCGAAGACGCGCCGGAGCTGATTCAGAGCGGCCTCTACTGGCACACCTACACCGCCGAGTACGACACCCCGGGCGGCGAGCCGATTGGCTCGGTGATCTCCGCGTATGAGTTCGACGCCAGCCCGCAGGACGTGGCGCTGCTGCGCAACATCTCCGGCGTCTCCGCTGCGGCCCATATGCCGTTTATCGGCGCCGTCGGCCCGGCCTTCTTTCTGAAAGAGTCCATGGAAGAGGTTGCCGCCATCAAGGATATCGGCAACTACTTCGACCGCGCCGAGTACATCAAATGGAAATCCTTCCGCGACACCGACGACGCGCGCTATATCGGCCTGGTGATGCCGCGCGTGCTGGGCCGCCTGCCGTATGGACCGGACACCGTGCCGGTGCGCAGCTTCAACTACGTCGAGCAGGTGAAAGGCCCGGACCACGAGAAATACCTGTGGACCAGCGCCTCGTTCTCCTTCGCGTCCAACATGGTGAAAAGCTTTATTAATAACGGCTGGTGCGTGCAGATCCGTGGCCCGCAGGCGGGCGGAGCGGTGAAAGATCTGCCGATCCACCTCTACGATCTGGGCACCGGCAACCAGGTGAAGATCCCGTCGGAGGTGATGATCCCGGAAACCCGCGAGTTTGAGTTCGCCAGCCTCGGCTTTATCCCGCTGTCGTACTACAAAAACCGCGACTACGCCTGCTTCTTCTCGGCCAACTCGGCCCAGAAGCCGGCGCTGTACGACACCGCCGACGCCACCGCCAACAGCCGCATCAACGCGCGCCTGCCGTATATCTTCCTGCTGTCGCGTATTGCGCACTACCTGAAGCTCGTTCAGCGTGAAAACATCGGCACCACCAAGGATCGCCGCCTGCTGGAGCTGGAGCTCAACACCTGGGTACGCGGTCTGGTGACGGAGATGACCGACCCGGGCGACGAGCTGCAGGCCTCGCACCCGCTGCGCGACGCGAAGGTGGTGGTGGAAGATATCGAGGACAATCCGGGCTTCTTCCGGGTGAAGCTGTACGCGGTGCCGCACTTCCAGGTGGAAGGGATGGACGTGAACCTGTCTCTGGTTTCTCAGATGCCGAAAGCGAAAGCGTAAGGCGGGGGCAGGGATGAAAACAGTACGACCGCTGTGGGGGCGAGGCCAGATGGTTTCCCCTCAACATTTTCAGCAGGAGGCCGCGCAAGCGGCCTGGCACACCGAGTGTGTCGCCCGACTGGGAGTAATACATCCCTGGGGGGTTGCGCGGACGGCTTTTGACGCCGCGCTGCTGAAGCAGGGGAAACTGAAGGCCGACCACCTGTGCGTACGTTTCGCCGACGGAACGCTCACTGATAGCGATAACGCCGATGTGTTGCCGCCCGTGATGACCTTACCGGAAACAGAAAGCCACGAACTGACGGTGGTTTTGGCGCTGCCCCATGAGTATGAAAACGGCGGCAACTGCCTGCAACCGGAGCAGAAAGCGGAGCGTCCTGTGCGCTGGCGTCTGGCCTGGCGGGAGGTGCGTAACCGCTATGGGGATGACAGCCGCCAGATTGCGGTAATGCAGCCGGAGCTGACGCTGCGTACAGAGGATAACGACAACGGCAATTACCAGACCGTCGCCGTGGCCCGTCTTAAGCGCGACAGCCAGGGAGACTGGTCGCAGGACGCGTCGTTTATCCCGCCGCTGCTGAACGTGCAGGCCAGCCGCTGGCTAACGGAGCAGACCGAATATCTGACGGGTCAGCTACGCGCGCGCCTGCAGCGCCTGATGTCTATGCGCCGGGAGAGCAACGAACGGATGGCCGACTTCGCGGTGGCGGACGTGTCGCTGTTCTGGCTGCTGAATGCGCTCAACAGCGCTGAGCCGGTGCTGAGCCATTTTGTGCGCTATCCGCAGGTGCACCCGGAGCGGCTTTATCAGGCGCTGGCCGGTCTTGCAGGCAGCCTGCTGACGTTTTCTCTTGATCACACCACCGCCGATATTCCGGCCTATCGTCATGAGCAGCTAACGGCGGTCTTCCCGCCGTTGTTTGACCTACTGGGTGTGCTGCTGGAAGCCAGCCTGCCATCCCGGGTCGTGGCGATTGACATGGTCCGCGATGAGCGGCGCAAGCGCTGGCACGCCCGTCTCCACGATCCGAGACTGCGTGAAGAGGCGGATTTTTATCTCTCGGTACGCTCGCCGCTGCCGGTAGCGCAACTGCTGGAGCAGTTTCCGCTTCAGTGCAAAGCGGGTAGCCCGGATGAAGTCGACAGGGTGGTCAACGGTTCGCAGCCCGGCATTCCTTTGCGCGCGATGAGCCACGTCCCTGCGGCTATCCCGCTGCGCCTGGAAAACCAGTATTTCACCCTTGATATGACCCATCCGGCGGCGCGGGCGATGCTGCTGGAAGGCAGTTGTGTCTTTTACGTCCCCGGTCTGCTGGGCGATCCGGAACTTGAACTGTTTGCGGTGCTGCGCTCATGAAACAGGACATAAATATCGACGCCCTGATGGCGGACGCGTGGCTGACGGTGACGGAACTGCGGTTCGGCGCAAGACTGGCCGACGGGGAGGGCGACCGCCTGTGGCGACATTGTGTAGATCATATTGAACAGGTGATGGCGAAGCTTGAGGCTGCTGAAGCTGCGAAACTTCAGTCTGCCGTCGCAGATATTCAGCGTCGGTGTCCCGGCGCCAGGCCGCACGAATGAATATGAGTCTGACGTTGTGGAAGGGAGTGAATAATGGCCTCTGTTGATATTCTGCTCGCCCCCCGCCGGAGATACCCCCGGCAACGATGATTTCAAGAAGATGCGTGATGAGGTAAGGGCGCGTAACTTATTGCTTCAATGTTCAATGTTCAATGTTCAATGACACTGATGCGATTTGAGGCTGCAGAAAACACCTATCGCGATCTTCTCCCCATTTTAAACGCACCTCCTGTAGCTCTAAGGCTAAAAGCATATTTCTATGGACGACTTAACCCTGCGTTATTTTGACGCCGAAATGCGTTACCTGCGTGAAGCGGGCGAAGAGTTCGCCCGCGCCCATCCTGACCGGGCGGCGGCCTTAAATCTCGACAAAGCGGGCGCGCGCGACCCCTATGTCGAGCGCCTGTTTGAAGGCTTCGCCTTTCTGATGGGCCGCCTGCGCGAAAAGCTCGACGACGATCTGCCGGAGCTGACCGGCGGACTGGTGAGCATGATCTGGCCACACTACCTGCGTACCATTCCGTCGCTCTCCATTGTTGAGTTCACCGCGGACTGGCGTGAGCTGAAAGAACCTGTCCGCGTTGAAAAAGGCTTTGGAATTCTTTCTCAGCCCATTGGTGAAAAGCGCACCCGCTGCCATTACACCACGACGCAGCCGCTGACCCTGCAGCCCCTGTCGCTCGCCCGGGCGGGGATCTCGACGGAACCGGATGGGCGCTCGCTTCTCCGCCTGCGCTTTGAGTGCAGCCCGCTGGCAGACTGGAGCCGCATCGATTTAAGCCGCATCCCGCTGTACCTGAATGGCGATGCGCCGCTGGCCTGCGCCTTGCATGAGGCGCTGACGCTCCGGGTGGCGAAAACGGGTATCCGCTTTCCCGGCGATGCTGACCGCAGACCGCTGGACGCCCGTTTTGCCGTCTGCGGTTTCAGTAAGGAGGAGGCGCTGCTGCCGGAGTGCGGCAGTTTCAGCGGTTATCAGCTGCTGCTGGAGTATTTTACCTTCCGTGAAAAGTTTATGTCGGTGACGCTGCGCGGCCTGGAAAATGTGGATTTCCCGGAAGAACTGGCGTGGTTTGAAATCGATATCGTGCTGGAGAGACAGTGGCCGCATGAATATGCGCTGTCGGAGAAACATCTGCGCCTGCACTGCACTCCGGTGATTAATCTGTTTCCGCTGGAGTCCGATCCGCTGCATCTGGACTCGTTACAGACCGAATACCTGCTGCGCCCGATGCGTGTCCAGGACGGTCATACCGAGATTTATTCCGTGGATTCGGTCACCTCCTCGCGCCACTCCGGTCACCAGACGTATGTGCCGTTCACCAGCTTCCGTCACAAGGGAGGAATGCTGCGCCATGATGCGCCGGAATATTATTACCATACGCGGGTAAAGTCCGGTCCTTCAGGGCTGCACGACACCTGGCTGACGCTCGGCGGCGAGGCGTTTGATAACCACACCGTACCGGAGAATGAAAAACTGTCGCTCAGCCTGACCGGCACCAACGGCCAGCTGCCGCGCCGGGCGCTGCAGAGTACGCTGCTGGACACGGTGGTGAAATCCACCACCGCGCGCATTCAGGTGCGTAACCTCTGCGCCCCGACGCTGCCGTGCTACCCGCCGGACCGCGATCGTTTTCACTGGCGGGTGCTGAGCCATCTCGGCAGCAGTTTCCTGTGGATGATGGATAACGCTGACGTGCTGCGCGGCGCGCTGGCCCTCTATGACTGGACCGATAACGAGATGAACTGCCGCCGCCTGGAAGCGATTGTCGATGTCAGGCATAGCGAGGTGGAACGTTTTGCACAGGGCCATTTTCTGCGCGGCGTGCAGATTGAGGTGACCCTCGACAGCAGCGGCTTCGCCGGGCACGGCGATATCTGCCTGTTCGGCGAGATGCTGAACCGCTTCTTCGCGCTGTATACCGATATTCACCTGTTCAACCATCTGATTCTGATACTACAACCTGGGGGAGAGCGCCTCGAATGGCAGGAGAACCACAACCGCCGCATTCCCGGCTAAGCCCCCGGCTTGAGCGGGAAATCTATCGCATCAACTTCTACCGCTTCTGCCAGTTACTGGAAAAGCGTCGTCCGGGCGCATCGCCGTTGGGCAGCACCCTGAATCCGGCGGACGATCCGGTACGGTTTCGCCCGCATCCGGGAATGGGCTTCCCGGTCAGCGAGCTGAAAGCGGTGGAATATGATGAAGACCATCCGGATGCGCCGCCGACGGTGCGCACGACGTTTATGGGGCTCTACGGCGTCGACTCGCCGCTGCCCACCGCGTGGCTCGACGAGATCGCCCAGCAGCGGGAAGGGCACGAAGCGCAGGAGGCGTTTCTTGATATCTTTAACCACCGCATTCTGACGCAGTTTTACCGCATCTGGCGAAAATATTCCTACCCGGCGACGTTTGAAGCGGGGGGCAGGGACAGCACCTCGCAGAGCCTGCTGGGCCTTATCGGTCTGGGAATGCCGGGTACCGATAAGCATATCGCCACCCCGATATCGCGTTTTCTGGCGCTGCTCGGCATCATGCGCCTGCCTGCGCGTACCGAAGAGGGGATTCAGGCGCTGGTACGTCTGCTGGCTCCCCGCACGCGGACCACCGTCACGCCGCACTGCCCGCGCACGTTTTTCATCAACAATCCACTGGGTTTTTACGGCAATGACGATTTTCTGCTCGATGGCTATAACGTGCTGGGCGACGAAACGACAGAGGTCAGCAGCCAGCTATTGATTGCGCTGTACACGGACGATATCGCCGAGGCGCAGGGGTGGTTACCGGAAGGGCAGATATATCAGGACTTTCTGGTCCTGCTGCGGGTCTATCTCGGCTGGCGCTATAAAGCGCGTATACAGCTGACCGTTCCTGCCCGGTTACTGCCTGCGCCGGTGCTGGGCGAAACCCCCTTTATGCTTGGCATGACGGGGATACTGGGCGTGGAGGGAGAGGAGAGCCCGCCCGATATCCCCGCCACCTTTACTATTGAGCCTGGCGGCTATTGCGGAATGCCGTCTGCAACTTTACAACAAGGAAACCAGCGTGTTGCATACCACTTTGATTAAACGATGGAGTTTACTTCTTATGCCTTTACTGCTGACAGGCTGCGGCCTGACGCAGAAAATTAGCGACAGCACCTCATCGGCGGTGAAATCGGTATTTTATAAGCAGGTAAACGTCCTGCATCTGGACGTTACCGCCCGGGCGGAACTGAACACCGATGAGCGGGAGAACACCTCGCTCTCCCAGCCGGTGATGGTGTGGGTCTACCAGCTCAGTGACCGCAAGGCGTTCGATAAACGGGTCTATCAGCAGTTGGTCACGGAAAGCGAGGAGGCCGCCGGAGACGAACGGCTTGCCAGCCGTAGCCTGGTGGTAAAACCCGGCGCTGACGTCAGCCTGGATATGCCGATGGACGAGAAGGCGCAGTTTATCGCGGTGGTGGGGTTATTCCGGGCGCCGGATATGGTGAAGAATGACTGGAAGCTGGTGCTGAGGCGCGACGATCTCGATCCCGACAAACCGCGCATTATTGAAGCCAGCCATAACCGCCTGACGTTGAAACCCCTCAAGGATGACTGAGATGCCCACACGCCATAATGCCCCCTCGCTGTATGAAATGCTGTACGGCAACTTTACCGGCGGACTCGACCTGCATCAGGTCAGTGAGGAAAACCAGGTTATTCTGTCGGTGCTGGATAATATGCAGCGCGTCCTCAACTGTCGCGCCGGGACGCTGGCGCACCTGCCCGATTACGGCCTGCCGGATATGACTAAAATCCTCCAGGGGATGCCGGGTACGGCCCATGAGCTGATGGGCATCCTGTCGGCCGTATTGCTTAAATATGAACCGCGGCTGAAGAAAATTGACGTGGTTCTGCTCGAGCAGGCTATCCCCGGCGAGCTGCGTTACGCCATTGACGCGGAGCTGAAGGGCGTAGGCCTGGTGCGCTACGGCACCGAATTTATGCCCGAGGGCAGGGTGCTTATCCGCCACCTCAAACAGCAGCAGTACCTGGAAGTCCGCTCCTCAATCTAGTTTTTATTCTGGCTGAAACCATCATGACGACCCCTTCTGAATGTTGCCTGAAAACCGGCGGCGACCCGCGTACGCTTGCGGATTACGCGCGCCTTCGCGATGAAATGAACAAACTGACCCATCCGGCGCGCCCGGATGTCAACTGGCGGCTCGCGGAAAAACTCTGCCTGTCGCTGTTTGAGCACAACGGCGTGGAGCTACAGACTGCCGCCTGGTATACGCTTGTCCGCACGCATCTGGCGGGGCTATACGGCATGAATGAAGGGCTGGCGATACTGGTCGCGCTGGTCTCCCGGCAATGGGGCAATATGTGGCCGCAGCCGACGACTGCGCGAATCAAAATACTCAGTTCGCTCAGTAAACGGCTGCAGCAGGCGATGCGCACGCTGTCGCTGACCTATATCGACCTGAGCCAGCTTTACCAGGCAGAAGCGCATCTGACGGCGCTGGATGACGTACTGCAGCGTCTGGAACTCAAACATGCCGGCCAGCTTGATGCCCTGTCTATCCTGCTGCACAACGCGGCGGTGCGGCTGGAGAGCAGCGAAAATAAAGAGGAGACCGCGCCGCAAGCGGCCGCGCCTGATCCTGACCCTTCCAGCCTCCCTGAACCGACCGCGCAGGTGAGATGGGTCTATGTCGCCGAACCGGCATCGCGGCCGAATGCTGACGTTGTGACGGCATTCCCGGCGCCCGCGAAGCCCTGGAAGCCGTTTGTCGCCGGGATGCTGACTATGCTGGCGCTGGCCGGGGCCGCGGCGGGAGGATGGCGGGCAACGCACCCGTCCGATTCGGGGCAGATGCGGTTTCCCGCCCGGTTCTCTCCATTACCCGCGGTGCTTTCCGCTGAGCAGTTACAGACGCTACGACAACAATCCCCCTCGGCCGAGACGGGGATAAAACAGACTCAGCAGCAGCTGGCGCAGCTTTTACAGCTAAAACCGGACTGGGCTTTGAGTTATGGCACTCATCTGGCGCAGCAGGCGCTGACGCTATGGCCAGAACAGGCGAAACCGCTGGCGCGGCAATGGCAACAGCAGGTCAGCGCCGCAGCGCTTCCCGTGGAGAATCTCAGCGGCTGGCACCAGGGAATGACGCAGCTACAGCAGTTGACGAACCGGCTTAACGCGCTGGATGAACAGAAGGGGCGGTATATCACGGTGAGTGAGCTGAAGTCAGCGGTGTTTGCCATAACGCAGTCGTTGAGCCGTACCGTTCCGGCGGAAGAGCAGCTGCGACAACTCTCCGCACAGCCGCGCAATCAGCCAGGGTCTGCGGCGCAGCAGAACCAGACGGAGCAGCATCTGCAACAACTGATTGCCCGCTATGCTGCGCTGAAACAAAAAACGGCGGAATAAGTCTGCAATAGCCACCCGCACGGGTCATTAGCGTGACGCATGACTTTCGCTATCGGAACGGCCGGTTGCCGGCCTGATGCGACAACCCTGCCACACCCGGCACCGGCGCGCCTGTCGCGCCGGTGCCTCCTTTCAGCGTTTAATCTCCCCAGACAAGGCTATCTAATAACGCCGTAATTCACTGGCTTCCCAGCTATACGCGTCCCTGGCGATTAACGTGTCGCCAAGCTCCTGATAATCGAAATGATAAAACTCAGCGCGGGCGCCATAACCGGAGTAGTCGACTGCCGCAAGGCCAACAAACGCTCCGGTAAAGAATCCGCCATAGCTTTGCAGGACATAATCATCCGAAAGGATCGCAGCATCTAGCTTCACAGGGATTTCAGTGAACTCAACCCCATCAAAGCTATATTCATAGCTATACGTTTCCTTCCTGACTTTCGTCCGGAACCAGACATATTCAACGTGCTCCGGGACCTTAATGGCTTCATCTTTTAAATATGATGTATACCGCCCTCGGTTATTCTCACCTATTTCAATGACCTTACCGTTAATTTCATTCCAGGTAATGAACACAAAACTCCAGTGACGATCGTTATAGTAATTCGTTAATCCGGCCATTTGCTGGTAGTTAAATGGATTAAATTTAACTTTAACTTTCGCATCAAAATAAAAGGCTTGCCAGCGTCGGGCAATCAGCGACAGGTCATGGGTATTCGCTAAAGATCCCTGGCCAATTAACGTTAACTTGCCATCGCCGGTGGTACCCATTTTTTCTGTAAACGGCACCCGCAGGGTGTTCCAGTTACCATCGAGTGTCGCCGTTGTAAATTCGTCGTGCTGGCTACGGTCTTCCGGACTTTCGGTATCAATGGCATCTTTCGGGCCTTCGACAAACGTCTTTCCGCCGTGACCGCCTTCAATACGCGGCCAGCCGCCTTCATCCCAGTACACCTTCTGGATAGCCGTTTCTCTGCCCAGCGTTGACCAGCCGCGAGGATCGTAGACTGACTCACCCGGGCGATTCCACGGACGCGCGCAGAGCGAGGCGTAGTACCATTCGCCGCCGGGGGTGGAAACCAACGCGCCGTGCCCTTGCTTTTGGATGTAGCTGTCTGGCGTATCGACGTTGGTTAAGAAGACCTCACCTGGCTCCGTTTCAAAGCTGTTGGCGTCTAAGGTTTTAGAACGCGCAACCACTTCCTGGTGCGTAAATACGGTGCCCCCCTGGGCGGCAAAAAGATAATAATATCCGTTCAGTTTATAGAGATGCGGCCCTTCAACGAGCCCAACGGCGGTCCCCCGATAAACGGTACGCGCGGTCTCTGGCATTAATTTCAGGGTTTTTGTATCCAGTTCAGTTAACGTGATGCCGTCAAAGGGATGGTGATATTCGCGATGGTCCCAGGTTTGCTGCACGATATATTTCCGGCCATCATCGTCGTGGAAGAGAGAAGCATCAAAACCTACGCCGTTAAGCTTAATGGGATCTGACCACGGGCCGCGGATATCGGCTGCGGTGGTCAGATAGTTTGTCATGTCTTTAAAGGCGCCTTCGGTGACTTTGACGTCGGTATACACTAGCCAGAATTGACCGTCGGCATAAGAGAGCGCCGGCGCCCAAATGCCGCCTGATGAAGGATTGCCTTTCATATCCAGCAGGGTGGTGGTTGACAGGGGCGCAGGGAGAAGATTCCAGTGCTCCAGGTCTTTTGACTCATGTAAACGAACGCCAGGGAACCACTCAAACGTAGAGTTGGCGATATAGTAGGTGTCCTCGACACGGATAATACTGGGGTCGGCATTAAACCCACGTAAAATAGGGTTTTGAATAAGTGACATATCATTACACCTTTTTATTTAAATGTTCCAAATGCATTTAATTTATATTTTTAACTACGCGCGGACCTCATCAAGCTGACGGTTGATATCGGTTACGTTTTTGTCAGAGATGGGGTAAACCTGCATGATGATCATCGATACGATGGCTAACGCGATAGGGATCCACACCGCGGTCATAATGATCCCGTCGATAGCGCTGGCGCTTTGCTGGGCGCCGGTTTCATTAAAGCCATAAACGGCCAGTAACCACAGGGGAATCGCGCCGCCGATGGTAAAGCCGATTTTGAAAAAGAGGCCCATAATCGCATTAATGATCGCCGCATTTCGCTTGCCAGATTTTAATTCGCCATACGCAATCACTTCAGGAACCAGCGCCCACATAAAGCCGGTCGCGGACGTTAAGCCCCATTGTTTAATGAAGGTGGCGATGTAAGCCAGCCAAAGCGCATCGTGCATGCCCTCGCGTGACCAGACGTAAGTCAGTAGCTCACCGACAATAAACATGGCCAGAAAAATATGGAAGAAGCCTTTTTTACCAAAAATTTTCTTGAGTTTGGGCCAAAAAATAGGGAATGCGATGCCCGGTATGGAGGCGACAAGGCCTACGGCGCCCATCCATTCTGAATGACCGACAACGTACTGATTGAAAAAGCCGTTAACCGTGTTCATGAAAAACATGAACGTGAAGGCCAGCATGAAAAACAGCCCGAGAATAACCAGCGGGCGGTTATGTTTGAGTTCAAGGAACAGATCGGTCGTTTTGACGTTGGCGGTCTGTTCTGCCGTCGCGACAACGCGTTCTTTCGTAAATTTATAGCAGATGAAAAGCGCCACCGCGCCGATTAGCATATACACGGAGTAGACGCCGAACCAGGCGTAGTTGGCTGATGGATCGGTATAGTTTCCCAGATTGAGCTCAATGCCGAAAAAACCGGTGTCCTTAAGGCTGCGATCTTTTGGTGAAGCCATCTGTACAAACATCGGGAACAGGGTATAAACAAGAAGATTGGCGCTATTGGCCAGCATCATTCGGGTACTGGTGAGTTTATCAATCGATTCCGGATCCCGGGTCAGGGACGCATTAAGCGAACCATAAGGAATATTCACTACGGAATAAACTAAATCCAGAGCCAAATAAACGATGAAGGCAAAAGGTACCGAACCTCTGACCCCAGGAATGGGAGCAAAAAGTAAAGCGGAAAGGATCACCAGCGGTACGCCGGCTCTTAACAGCCAGGGGCGGTATTTACCTGCTTTTGACGTTCTTTTGTCAACATACGTGCCGACCATCGGATCCCAAAAGACATTGATGATTCGGACAAAAAGAAATATAAACCCTGCCGTTGCCGTGCTGATGGTATTAACCGTCAGCATGTGAAGAGCCAGAAAGCCGCCTATTGTGCCAAAAACCAGGTTTTGAGCGAAGTCGCCCATACCATAACCAATACGTTCTCCACGCGTTAATTTATGATATTCATCATGGCGGCTTTGCATTATGTTTTTACTCATTCTGAGCAGACTCCGGTGTGTTGTGTGGATGTGTAACAATTTCTGACATAAATGATCTCGAAGAATCTATTACGTTTTTAAATTAATTTATTATGTTTTTTTACTTCTGTGATCATCGAAGCAAAGCCTCTTCCAGACCCTCCATTTCACTTGTTGATTAACGCGTTACAAGCTATACCCCGGTAGATTTAAAACGCCGCAAAACCGGCATTTTGTTTTATTGTTTTTTTTACTCTGACCACTCCAGGAAATGTACTCTACAGGGTTATCCGTGCGCTGAGTAAATGGCGCGAATATTTGCGAGATGGCTCACGTTTGAGCATTTTCTTAATCACGGAGTGAAATAACGTAATTGAGCAACCGGCCAGGAGAATACAGGATGTGTCACAGTTGTTAATTTTTCGCTTCATAAATTATGGGATTCATCATGCCATCTTGTGCTGAGCGGGGCGCTGCCAACGGTTTGACTCACCCATGCGACGGTGCCGGGGCGGCGGCTGGCGGCGGCCGGGCCCTGTGTCCCGGGGATGCAGGGCAAAGCGTTAGCGCCCTGAATGCTACCCAGCGTCTGGGGGGCAAAACGTGATGCTGTGAGTAGGGAGAACGTCGCCATCGTTTTAAACCACGGCGTTAATTTCGGCGTATGCCCCAGCGCATTCAACGAATTCACTGCTGGCCGGTGAGCTATCCAAAGTGATAATTCACCCGGGCTGCGCTAATTCTTAAACAACAACTATGGAGCTCGGATAACCCTAATAGTGTAAAGCCTCTGTTGACGTACAAAATAAAAATTAAATTGTTCTTATGATAGCGACATATTCTGATTGCCCAGAATGGGATTGTTATTATCTGAATAAAATTAACCTATATTGAGATAATTATGACAATGATACAAAAACTTCCATTACCCATGGCGGTTATCGCCGCGCTTTTCCCATTTACCTCTGCAGTCGCCCAAGAGTTCACTCAGGAACAGATCGACGCCATTGTCGCCAAAGCCGTCGATAAAGCCCTGGCCGAACGCCAGGCGAAAATCGACGCCGCGGCTGATAAAAAAGTGGATGTTATCACCAACCCGCAGACCACCGCGGCCACGCCGGATATGGCGATCCCCTTCGGCCTGAAGTTCAGCGGCTACGCCCGCTACGGCGCGCAGTTCCAGACCGGCGATCAGAAGTTTGTCGGCGTCGATGGCTCCTATAACGGCGCTTCGGCGATCGGCCGTTTAGGCAACGAAGGCAACGGCGGCGAATTCCAGATAACCAAAGCCTTCAAGAGCAGTAAAGGCGCTATCTGGGATATCAACGTCATGTTTGACCACTGGAGCGATGAAGTTAACCTGAAAAAAGCCTACGTCGGCGTCACCAACGTGCTGGAGTCTAACCCCAACGCCTATATCTGGGCCGGCCGCGACTTCCATCAGCGCCCGCAACAGGGGATCAACGACTACTTCTGGATGAACCACGACGGCCAGGGCGCCGGGGTGAAGAACTTTGATATCGGCGGCGTGCAGTTTGACGTGGCGGGAGTGTCGCAGGTGGAGTCCTGTAGCCCGGAAGTGATGGCCGACGAGGCCAACCCGTCGCGCATCACCTGTACCGGCGGCTCCGGTACCGGCGATAACGGCCACTACGCCCTGACCACCAAAACCCACAACATCAAGGCCGGGCCGATCGACGTTGAGGTTTACGCCAACTACGGTTTCGATTCGAAAGCGGTGGACAGCGACGAACGTCTCGACGCCTGGCAGGGCGGGCTGGTGCTGAGCCACACCAACGACAGCGGCGTCAATAAAGTGATCCTGCGCTACTCCGACAACTCGGATAACAGCGTCTACAACAAAACCGATGACCTGACCGCGATTTACGCCAGCTTTGAAGGGCTGCATAAATTCACCCGGCAGGCGCAGATCGAATATCTGCTGGCCTTCCACGACTATGACAACGGCAAGGACAACACCGATAACCGTAAAAACTACGGCGCCATTGTCCGTCCGATGTACTTCTGGAACGATGTGCACTCCACCTGGCTGGAAGCGGGCTACCAGCGCGTCGATTACGACCAGGGCGGCGATAACCACGGCTGGAAGCTGACGCTGTCGCAGAACATCGCCATCGGTATGGGGCCGGAGTTCCGCCCGATGCTGCGCTTCTACGTGACCGGCGGCCAGGTGGATAACAAGCGCACCGCGAAGGTTAACGGCACCAAAGACGAGCAGCTGGATTCGTTAAACCTTGGCGGCATGTTTGAAGCGTGGTTCTAGAAGCCGATGGATCCAACAACGAAGAGGCTGGCGTGCGCCAGCCTCTTCGCGCGTTCAGCTATCTCAATACACCGTCAGGCGCAGGGCCAGGTCCTGCGGGTAGGGATCAAAGTAGTTCTGCGCCTGCAGATAGCGATCCGGGTATTCGGCCAGATAGTGCTTAAGCAGCGTTAACGGCGCAAGGATAGGCAGCAGCCCGGAGCGATAGTTAAGGATCACCTCCCGCAGCTCGCCGCGCTGGCGGCTGTTTAGCTGGTTACGAAAGTAGCCCTGAATATGCATCAGCACGTTGGTGTGGTTTTTACGCGAGGCGGGCTGTTTCAGGATCGTCATCAGTTTTTCGCGGTAGATCGCAAAGAAAGCCTCCAGATCCTGCCATTCGTGGAGCGAGGCAACGAACGGGCCAATCTCGCGGTATCCCGCCTGATGGTGGGCCAGCAGCTGCAGTTTATAGCGGCTATGGAAATCCAGCAGCGCGCGGCGCGTCAGGCCATTTTTGTGCAGACAGTTAAGCTCGTGCAGGGCGAAGACCCGTTCGACAAAATTCTCACGCAGCACCGGATCGTGCAGGCGGCCATCTTCTTCCACCGGCAGCCACGGATATTTCTCCATCAGCGCGGCGGTAAACAACCCTGTGCCTTCTTTTCGCCCGCGATTGCCCTTTTCATCGTACAGCCGCACGCGCTCCATGCCGCAGCTGGGCGATTTGGCGCAGACGATAAATCCCGATAGCTCGCCCAGGGTCGAGAGGTGGGCGCTGGCGAAATCGGCCATCTTCTCCGTCACGTCGTCGTGCGGTGCATGCGTGAAGCGCATGCGGATTTCCCCTTCGGTCGTTTGCACCAGCCGCAGCGCCGGGCGCGGGACGGGGAGGCCGATAGCCATCTCCGGGCAGACGGGTTTAAACGCCACCCACTGCGCCAGCTCGTCCATCACAAAGCCCATGCGCTTATGCCCGCCGTCGAATCGTACGGCAGAACCGGTCAAACATCCGCTGATCCCAATGACAGGTTGTGTGTTCATGGCGTAGTCCTCTTTTATTGTGCGGTTCGGGTGAAGAAAAGGGTCACGGTGGCGACGGTAATGCCGAATTTCTTCATCTCGGTTTTGTTGAACAGGTGCTCGTCGTCCTGCAGGAACATCCAGTCGTCGAAGTGCAGGAGCCAGGTGCTACCGCTGGCCGTCACGTTCATGCTGTAGCGCCAGTGAAAAGCGTTGCCCGCCGCCTGGCCGGTCGCCACGCCGGCAATGTCGCCCGCGGTGCCTTCATAACGGTGGTCGCCGGTGCGGCGAATGCGCCATACCCGCTGCTGCTTTTCGCCATCATCGTAGATAAAGCGTTCGTGGAGCGTCAGCGTGTCGCCAACAACGTCGCCGTCAATGGCGACATGGAAGCGGCGCAGCTGTTTGCCGTTGCGATCCTGAACCATCCCCCAGGCTTCCGTTTTGCCCTGAAAGTAGTGGAAAATGTCCAGCGCCTGCTGCTGCTGCCGGTAGTCGGCCACTTCGGCGCTGCAGCCCGCCAGCGCCAGCATCAGCAGCGCGAGGCCAAGGGTCAGAATGCGTTTCATGATGTTCGCTCCGCGGTAAGCTGCACAACGCTGATGGTGCGGGCGTTAAACCCGGCTTCGCAGTAGCCGAAGTAGTAGAGCCACATGCGGCGGAAGCGATCGTCAAAGCCGAGCTTCTCAATATCCTGCCAGGCGTGGATAAATCGCTGCCGCCAGTGGGCCAGGGTGCGGGCGTAGTCCGGCCCCATATCGAACAGATCGCGCACCACAAAATCGGTGTGCCGCGTCATCAGCTCGTTCATCGCCGTGATGCTGGGCAAAAATCCGCCGGGGAAGATGTAGCGCTGAATAAAATCCACGTTTTTGCTGTAGCCGCGATAGCGCTGATCCTGGATGGTAATTGCCTGGATCGCCATTCTGCCGCCCGGGCGCAGTCGCGCCTGGCAGGTGCGAAAGAAAGCCGGCAGATAGCGTTGCCCCACGGCTTCAATCATCTCCACCGACAGCAGCTTGTCGTACTGGCCGGTCAGATCGCGGTAATCGCAGAGCAGTACCTCGACGCGATCCTGCAGCCCGGCGCGGGCAATTCGCGCGTTGGCCCACTGGAACTGTTCCTGCGACAGGGTGGTGGTGGTGACCCGGCAGCCGTAGTGGCGGGCGGCGTATTCGGCCATCGCCCCCCAGCCGGTGCCAATCTCCAGGAGATGATCGCCGGGCGTAAGCGCCAGACGCTCGCAAAGGCGCGCCATTTTGGCCCGCTGGGCCTGGGTGAGATCCTGGCCGTCGTCGGTAAACAGCGCGCTGGAGTAAAGCAGCTCGTCGTCAAGGAAGTGGGCGTAAAAGTCGTTGCCCAGATCGTAATGGGCGGCGATATTCGCCTTCGCCTGCGCGCGCGAGTTGCGGCGCGTCCAGTGGCGCAGCCGCTCTACGGGCTTGCCCAGCAGCCGGAAGCCGCGCTCCAGCCGCCCCAGTACCTGGCCGTTACGCGCCAGGATCTGCAGCAGCGGCGTCAACTGCTGGCTCTCCCATTCGCCGTCCATCCAGGCCTCCGCGGCGGCGAGGCTGCCGCCGGTCAGTAAACGCCGGTAGACGCCCGAGGAGAGTACGTGCACCTCGGCGCGCAGCGCGGCGGCGGGGTCGCCAAAGTGAAAGGTCTGCGCCCCTTCGCGTACGGTGAGCGCCCCTTCGCGAATGCCGCTCAACAGACGAAAGAGCAACCAGCGCGCGATACGCACGTTGCGCGGGATATCGGGTTCAAGCGCAAAGACAGGATCGGTCATGAGCGTTCACTCCTGCTGACAGGATGGTTGTACAGCGGCACGCGCTTGAGCCATAGCCGCAGCGCCTGCCAGTAGATCGCGAGGACGGTTTTCAGCGTCATCAGCGGAATGCGCAGCAGCAGCCCGCGCAGGCTGGCCCGCGTTAAAGGCGCGCGGCTCAGGGCCAGCGTGGCGTCGAAGACTTTCGCGGCCTGATGGTTCTCGATATGCATGTGCAGCGTTTTACCGGGACTGTTAAAGCGCCAGAGGTAGACCATATCCATCGGGTTAAACGGCGAGACGTGAAAGGCTTTCGCCAGCGGGCGCGCCCGTTGACCGTCTACCGCGTAGTAATGGCGCTCATTCCACGGCGTGTTGCGCACTTCGGCCAGCACCCAGCGCAGGGTACCGGCGCCGTCGTAGCAGTAGTAAAAGTTGACCGGGTTAAAATGAAAGCCCAGGTAGCGCAGTTGGGTCAGCAGCATGACGCGGCCATCCGAGCGCGCGCCGGTCAGGCTTTCCAGCCGGTTCAGAACCTGCGCTTTCAGCGGCGTGCCCAGCGGATAATCCGCATCGTAAAAAGAGGCGGCAGCAAAGCGATTGCGGCGGATACCCGCTTCGCCGAGCCGATCCAGCTCATCCAGATCGAGCCAGGCCATAAAGATGCGATAGCGAAAGTGGTGCGCTTTCGGCTGAAGACGGCGGTGGCGTAATACGCCCTGATAGAGGCAGCTGTTCATGTCAGAGGTTCTCCGCCGCGATGATGCCGTTGACCACATCGAGGGCGCTGCGCACGCCATCTTCATGAAAACCGTTGTACCAGTACGCGCCGCAGAACCAGCTTCGCTGGCGGCCGTTAATCTCCTGGTGCCGCATCTGGGCGGACCAGCTTTGGGGATTAAATAGCGGGTGTTCATAGACCATACGCTTCCAGACGAAGCGCGGGTCCACCGGCGTTGGCGGATTGAGGGTGACGCAGAACAGCGGGGCGTCGGCAGGCAGGCCCTGGAGAATATTCATGTTATAGGTGACGCAGGCGCTGGCCTGATCCTGTTCGCTCAGGCGATAGTTCCAGCTGGCCCAGGCGCGCTTGCGCACCGGCAGCCAGCGGGGATCGCTGTGCAGGACCACCTCGTTTCGCTGCCAGCCGATATCCCCCAGTATTTCGCGTTCGGCGAGCGTCGGGTCCGCCAGCATGGCCAGCGCTTCGGCAGAGTGGCAGGCGAAGATCGCCTGATCGAAGTGCTGCTCCCCCGATGCCAGCTGGAGCGTGACGCCATCCTGATGACGGATCACGTTCTGCACCGGCGCATTGAGGCGCAGGCGCAGGCGATCGCCGGACCGGGCAAGCAGGGCGCGCACGTATTCGCGCGAGCCGCCGGGCACCACGTACCACTGCGGGCGCTGGCGGATATCCAGCAGGCCGTGATTATCAAAGAAGCGCAAGAACAGCGCCAGCGGGAAGCGGCGCATCTCCTGCAGCGACGAAGACCAGATAGCGGCCCCCATCGGCAGGATATAGTGGCGTGCGAAAAAGGGGCTAAAACGGTGCCGCTCAAGGAAGGTCTGCAGCGTGGCGCCCGGGTCGAACGCTCCCGCCAGAGCCTGCTTCGCCAGGCGATTAAAGCGGACGATCTCCGTCAGCAACCCCCAGAAGGCCGGCTTTAGCAGATTGCGCCGTTGGGCGAAAAGCGAGCTCAGGCTGTGGCCGTTATACTCCAGCCCGCTTTGCGGATTGTGGACCGAAAAGCTCATCTGCGTTTTTTGACCGCTCAGCCCCAGCTCGTTAAGCAGGCCCATAAAGCGCGGATAGGTGCGATCGTTATACACGATGAATCCGGTATCGATGGCCCAGGTACCCTGCGGCGTGGCGATATCCACCGTGGCGGTATGCCCCCCCGGCGTGGACGCCGCTTCGAACAGGGTCACTTCGTGTCGCCCGGCAAGGCGCCAGGCACAGGTCAGCCCGGCAATGCCGCTGCCAATAATCGCGATTTTCATGGGCGCACCATCCTGCGCAATAGCCTGCGCTGAAGTCCTTCAGGAAGCCCGGCCAGCAGACGCAGAAGCAGGCAAAAGCCCGTCGGGAAGGCGATACGATCGTGCCCTTTCGCCAGACCGCGGCGAATCGCTTTAACCGCCTGCTCCACGCTCACCTGGCCGGGCATAGAAAAATCGTTTTTACGCGTCAGCGGAGTGTCAACAAACCCCGGCGAAACGACCGTGACGGCGATCCCTCTTGGCTCCCAGTCCAGGCGCAGACTGTTGGCAAACCAGGTCAGCGCCGCTTTCGAGGCGCCATAGGCTTCGGCCCGAGGAAAGGGTAGCCAGTGCGCCATTGAGCTCACCAGCACCACGCGATTCCCGGCTGACAGCTGCGACTGAAGCGCCGCCAGGCAGTTCACCGGCCCGAGAAAATTAGTGGTGATGACCCTTTCAACCAGCCCGGCATCCACCGTTCCGTGTTCGAGATATTCGCAGGTCCCGGCGCAGAGAATGATCAGATCTGCGCGGCAGTCAGCGAGCGTCTGGCGACAGGCATCCCTGTCCGTCATATCGAAAGAGCGGACGCTGATGTGGGGACTGTGCTGCTGTAGCGCCGACAGACGCGACGGATCGCGGCCGCAGGCGATAACCCGGTGGCCGTCCGCAGCGAAGGACCTGGCGAGCCCGGCGCCAATGCCGGAGCTGGCGCCGGTGATGAGCACCGTCATCATGACCGCACCCTCCGTTTAGCGCCGCGCACCGCCCAGCCCAGCAGGGGAAGGTGTTCGTACAGCATCTCCCCGGCGTCGTAGTAGTCACGCTGGTGAATAATTCGTTCGTCTTCAACGGTGACCACCGAGCAGCCCGCAAGCTGTAGCGCCTTACCCCCGGCAAGTCTCAGATGCGACCAGTGCATGGTCCAGGCGACGGCAAAACGTTGACCTTCGCAGAGCGGGGCATCGAGGGTGAAACGGCAATGATCGACGTTGGCCAGCAGGTGCGAAAGATAACTCTGGATCGCGGACAGCCCCTGGTGTTGGCCAAAAGGATCGATCAGCAGCGCATTCGTGTGGTACAGCGCGGCCAGCGCCGAAGGCGGCTGGGTATCCAGCGTGGCGTAGTACGTACTAAAACGGCTAATGACGGATGGCGAGGGACTCATAGGTCACTTCCTGAGTAAACAATATGGCATAGTTAAAACTTACACAATTAATATTATTTGTCCAAGTTTTGACTAAAATATTTTTTATTTTCATTGATTATCAGTTGGTTAATAACATGTCTTTGAAGCATGATTTTGTGGGTGTTGGAGAGAAAAGAAGAGTCTGCGGGCTTGTGCGAAAAAAGAAGAGGGGCAATTCTGAGGGACCTGCTCGTTGCGCCACGGAGCGGTGGCGCACGCAGTTAGAGCGCAACAATCTCCAGAGAGACAACCTGTTGCTGCCAGCGTTCAACCTGTTTCTGCCGGGCTGCAGAGAGTTTACCGGTCGTCACCAGCAGCCATTTGCGATCCGGCAGGATCTCCGGCGCCAGGGTCGCGGGGGGAGAGGGAAGGATGTCGATGCGGTGGCCCTGACCGGTGCGTTTGAGCGCTTCGAGCCAGATTTCGCAGGCGTCCGTCAGGTGCCAGCCGGTGATCAGATAGTTATCGCCGGGCGCCTTTTTGTCCCCTTCGAGGCAAAAAGAGGTGTAGGCGATAATGATGCCGTCAAGGATTTCGCGCAGCGTCATGATGGCCGGTACGTTGGCGGAAACCTGGCTACGCAGCGGGCGCAGTACTTCGGTGACCAGCTCGGGGCGGGGGGATTCACGACCGGCGTCGTAAATCAGCTGGCGCAGGGATTCGATTTTCCCCTCTTTAAGCCGCTGGAGCATGCTCTCCTGCAAGGCGATCCAGTTATTCGTCCGCCGTGCGCCAGGGCGCGCCAGCAGGGGCTTTACCTGGCTGACAGGTACCCCTTTTTTTACCCAGTCGAGGATTTTAAGCGCCTGCTGGATATCGTCATCGTTATACAGGCGATGGCCGCCATCGGTACGCTGTGGTTTAAGCAGGCCGTAGCGACGCTGCCAGGCGCGGAGCGTCGTCGCGTTTATGCCGCAAAGCTGCGCAAATTCTCCGATGGAGTAGGTCATAAGGGACACCTGATAATCAACAATACTCTCAATAATATACTACGAATAGCGGCGGGTTGAGTGCATTCCACGCGTTTGCAAACCGTTAGCCTCGCCGGAAATTAGTGAAAAGAAAAAGGAGAGAACAAATAAATCGCCACCATCCCTGAGAGGCTGACGATCGTGCTGATGATGAATCGGGTTCTGAACGGCTGCTTTTGCGTTTTGTGGCGGAACAGCTGTTGGCCGGCTATCGCGCCAGCCCAGCCGCCCAGCACCCCGAACGCCAGCAATGTGGCTTCCGGTACTCTGCGCCAGGCCCTGCGCGCCGCCATTTTATCCACGCCGTAGATCGCCAGGGTCAGCGCGTTGACCAGCAGGATCCAGGTAGCAAAGGGCCAGGCGGTAAAAATGCTGCCGACCGCTGCGAAAATCAGGAGCAAATAACAACATCGATTGAGATTTATCATATGAGCCGCGGTTATTTTTAGCGTGTATCGAAGCCGCATTATACGCATTACCCGCGGCGAGAAAAATCCGCTACCCGCTTCGGATGGCGTCAGCTTATTGCGTCATTTGCCGGCTGGTGTACAACGTCATCCCGACCGCGGCAAGAAGCAGTATGCCGCTTAAGCCAAACGCGCTTTGCCACCCCAGGCGGTCAAATACCAAACCGCCCGTCGTCGAACCCAGCGCGATCGACAGCTGAATAACGGCAACCATCAGACCGCCTCCCGCTTCGGCGTCGTCGGGCAGCGTCCGCGCGATCCATGTCCACCAGCCGGTTGGCGCCGCGGTCGCCAGCATCCCCCACAGGCTTAACAGTACGGCAACGGTCCAGGCGTGGTGTCCTACCAGAAGCAACGTGCCGGCGATAAGGGCCATCAATAAAGGGATGGTCATTAAGGTCTGATAAAACCGGGCGTTGAGGAGTGTTGAAACGCCCAGGGTGCCGATAAAACCCGCGACGCCGATAGCGAGCAAAATCAGGGACAGGCCAGAGGCGCTGACGCCGGTCACCGCTTCCAGAAACGGCCGCACGTAGGTAAATAAGGCAAACTGCCCCATAAAGAAGAGTCCGCAGGCCAGCAGACCGATCGCGACGATGGAATGTCTGAGCAGGCGAAGCACGGAGCCGCGCGGCCGGCTCGCTTTATCGCTTTCCATCGCAGGCAGGCTGAAGCACTGCCAGATGAACGCGACTATCGCCAGCGGTACGAGGCAAAAAAAGGCGCCGCGCCAGCCGACGGTGGCCCCCAGATAGCTGCCAAGCGGCGCGGCCACGACGGTCGCCAGCGCGTTGCCGCCGTTGAAAATCGCCAGCGCGCGGGGAACCTGGTGCGCGGGGACCAGCCTGATGGCGGTGGCCGCCGACATCGACCAGAATCCCCCGATAACGATGCCAATCAGGGCTCTTCCCGCCATATAGATCGTATAGCTGTGGGCCAGCGCGACAATCATTCCCGAGACCGCCATCAGAACCGTCAGCCCCAGCAGAAGGTGTTTACGATTCAGACTTCCGGCAAGGTTAGAGATAGTCAGGCTGGTCAGCACCGCCAGGGCGCCGGAAATCGCAATGCCCTGGCCTGCCAGCCCCTCGGTGATGTTTAGCTCTCCGGCGATCGGCGTCAGCAGGCTGACCGGCAGAAATTCGGAAGCGATGAGGACAAAAACGCACAGCGTCATGGCAAAGACGCCTCCCCAATGGGCGTGCGGTTGAGGGGGTGGTGTACGACGACTCAGTGTGGACATGATAGGGGTATCTCTGTATTTTTCCGGCCAGATTCGGGTGCGGCCGGAGCGGTCGCTATTCATTGAATAACGACTAAAGCGTGGGTAAACGTCATGCGCGGGCGAGGGCAAGCCGCCCGCGACGATCGGGCGGCTTCCGGCCGTTATCTCAGGTTGGTTTTGAAAAACTGTTCAAATCTGGCAAACGGGATTTTACCGGCCGCATTGTCATAGAGATCGACATGGTTCGCGCCGGGGACAATCACCAGCTCTTTCTCTTTGCTGCCGATGGCCTTAAAGGCATCTTCGGCAAAATAGCGTGAGTGGGCTTTTTCTCCGGTCACGATCAGCGTCGGGATAGTGACTTCACTGGCATAGCTCAGCAGCGGCATATTCATGAACGACAGCGGCATGGTTGCATTCCACGCGCCGGTTGAGTTCACGGAGCGGGCGTGGAAACCGCGCGGCATCCGATAATAGTCAAAAAACTCTTTCAAAACCGGGTTCGGGTTGGCCGGTAAGGTTTCCGGCAGAATACGATCGCCTGCGCTGACGTGACCTTTCTGATCGACATAAATATCATGCCCGCCCGGCGCGAAGGTGCCGCTTTCCGCATCCTTCCAGCGCTGCGCGTTCAGATACTGCAAGACGGCGCGGCGATCGGCGGTAGTATAGCGGTCTTTACCGTCGCCAACGCCGTGGCCCATCGCGCGGCTCATGTCGTACATGACGCTGGTGGCCACCGCTTTCACCCGGGTATCCATCGCGGCGTCGTTCAGCGCCATGCCGCCCCAGCCGCAGATGCCGAGCAGGCCAATTCGGTTGCGGTCCACCTCGTTTTGCAATCCTAAGAAATCCACCGCCGCGCTGAAATCCTCGGTGTTGATATCCGGAGAGGCGACGTTACGCGGATGGCCGCCGCTTTCCCCCGTATAAGAGGGATCGAAGGCGAGGGTGACAAAACCCTGTTCCGCCAGGGTCTGCGCATACAGACCGCTGGACTGCTCTTTCACCGCGCCGAAGGGGCCGCTGACGGCAATCGCCGCCAGCTTGCGCTCGCCGCGATCTTTCGGAATGTAGAGATCGCCGACCAGGGTGATCCCATAGCGGTTCTGGAAGGTCACCTTACGGTGAGTGACTTTCGCGCTTTCCGCGAAGGTTTTGTCCCATTTTTCGACCAGCGAAACGGGCGCGTTTGGATTGGTTGTCCCGGCATAGCTCATGGTGGTGACTCCACTTAGTGACGCGCATAGCAGCATGGCAGGCATGGCGGCCGTCAATTTTCTGGTAAACGCTTTCATTAATCATTCCCCTAAAACAGGTTCCAGATACAGGTTTCATACGGACAACGCTGCTGTGCTTTGTTGCAATGCGCTGATTATAGTTAGCAGTCAGAGTGCTGATTAGCGGGTGAAAAGTGCTAAGATTCATATCATATTGTTATAAATTACGGCGCAGGCGCGGGAGGAATCATGGCAAAACGGGAAAACTATAACGATCTGTACCTGTTTATGCTGGTGGTGCGGGAGGGCAGTTTTACCGCCGCGGCGCAGCGGCTTGGGCTGGCGCAATCCGGCGTCAGCCGTGCGGTACGTGAACTTGAAGAAAGGCTGGGGGTACAGCTTCTGGTGCGTACCACCCGTAAACTCTCGCTCACCCAGGCCGGCGAGCAGCTCTATCGAACCGTTGAATCCGGCTTTGATGCGTTAGATTCGGGGCTTTCCACTCTGGCGTATTATCGCAACACCCCCTCCGGTACCGTCCGCATCAATGCCAGCCAGCACGCCATTGATAAAGTGCTTCTGCCAAAGCTTTCGGTGTTCAAACAACGCTATCCCGATATCCGGCTGGAACTCATCAGTGAAAGCCGGTTTGTCGATATTATCGCGGAGCGATTTGATGCCGGGGTGCGTCTGGGGCCGGAAGTCGGCGGCGGTATGGTCGCGGTGCGCATTTCACCCGATATGGAGATGGTCGTTGTCGGCACGCCCGAGCATTTTCGCCGCTACGGTTTTCCGCAAACGCCGGCGGACCTGGTGGTTCATCCCTGTATCGCGTACCAGTTTGGCGACGGGACTATTTATGCCTGGGAACTCAATCAGGACGGTAAAAAAATCACCCACCGGCCGCAGGGACAGTGGGCCTTTGCCGACAGCTATATGGAAGCGAAGGCCGCCCGGCTGGGGTTGGGGCTGGCCTATGTCCCGCAGGAACTGGTTGCCGATGACTTAGAGCGAGGCGCGCTTATCAGAGTCCTGCAGCGTTACAGCCAGCGGCTGGAAGGCTCTTTTCTCTATTATCCCCATCGTAATGTGTCGCCCGCGCTGCGGGCGGTGATAGACACGCTGAGAATCTGAGCAAGCAGGACCCAGAGTGGGGCGCGGATCGTTGACTGGGTTTAAGGCAGTAACCGCAAGCATTTATCAATCATTGTGGTTTTGCGCGGGGATGAGTGCCTTAATCCCGTTTTTCACAATAAGCTTTCTAACCACTCGGTAAACACCCGCACTTTGCGTGAGAGATGGCGGTGCGGATACAGAAGTGACAATTTGCGATCGGGGGTAGGGTTGTCAGGTAAGACTTCCACTAACAGGCCGCGATCGAGATAAGGCTGTAAAAAAACGTTCATTCCCTGGACTAATCCCAGCCCTGCCAGGCCTGCCGATAAATAGGTTTCAGAGTTATCGATGACCAGCTTGCCGGGAAGCGTCATTTCAACTGTTCCTTCTGGCGTAGAAAACGTCCACGGCATAATTTGTCGGCTGCTGCTGTTAATCCAGTTGATGGCCTGATGCTGCTGTAGATCCTCCAGCGTTTGCGGCACACCGTGGCTGGCAATATAGGACGGGCTGGCGCAGGTCGTCATTTTAATATTGCCTAACTTACGGGCGATATAGTCCCCGTCGTCCAGTTCCCCCACCCGCAGTAAGCAATCAAGACCATCGCGCAGCATATCCCGGCGGAGGTCTGAGCTACTGAGGATGATTTCGACGCCAGGGTGCTGGCGATAAAAATCAGGCAGATGGGGGACGACCAATAACGTCGCAAAAGCGACGGGCATATCCACGTGAAGCTGGCCGTGTAATATGCTATCGCTCCCAAACGACTCCAGCAGCGCATCTGCCTGGGCCAGTAAAGGTTTACTCTGCCGATAAAACGCTTCGCCGTCAGGCGTCAGGTTGATGCGCCGCGTTGTTCGCTGCATCAAACGCGTGCCGCAGTGCTGCTCAAGCAGCTGCAATGCCTTAGTGACGGCAGGACGATGAATCTGCAGGTTCTCCGCTGCCTGAGTAAAGCTACCGGACTCGACAATTTCAATAAAAATGCGAATCGATTCAAAGAGGTTTATTTGCATAGCGGGCTTCTTTTGCCGGGATCGGGATATCACATTGTTACTGATTTTATAATAGTGATGCACTTTTTTGGCTATTTTTCTAAATAATATAACGTCCTACACTCCTTCCATCATGAAACTGAACCGCTCCATAGCGCTATTGTGAAGGATATTACTCCATGAAAAATAACCGAATCTGCCAGATCCTGAATATAGAAAAACCTGTTATTCAGGGGCCGTTATCGTGGTTGACCGATGCCCGTTTAGTCGCCGCTGTCAGCAATGCCGGCGGGCTTGGTGTGCTGGGGCCGAATGCCGGTTTAACCGCTGAGACCGCGGTGTCCACGCCGGAAGAAACCGCCGAAAAAATGCGTGAAGAGATCCGCAAAACCAAACGGCTGACCGAAAAACCTTTCGGCGTGAACCTGATCCCCGCGGCTGAAAACGATATCTGGACCCCGCCTATTTTGCAGGTGATAAAAGAAGAGGGCGTCAGGGCCGTGGTGTATACCGGCTACGGTGAAGGGGCGCTCATACCGGCGCTGTTCAACGAATTAAAAGAGGCGGGCATTGCTATAATCTATCGCGATATTAACCCGACGCCTGAAAATACCCGCCTTGCGGAAGAAGCGGGTGCCGATATCATCGTCGCGACCGGCTTTGATGAGGGAGGAACATTGCCGGGGACCGCGCTGGGAACCTTTTCTATCGTGCCGCTGATCGCCGATGCGGTGAAGCGTGTTCCGGTGATGGCCGCGGGCGGTATTACCGACAAGCGCACCGCCAGAGCGGCGCACGCGCTCGGCGCTGAAGGGATATTTGCCGGTTCGGTTTTTATCGCGACGGAAGAAAGCAGAGTGCCGAGGTCGGTCAAAAATAAAATTATTGCCGCCAGTGGCCTGGATTTACTGCTTTTCCGCACGCTGCCCCATTACTATCGCTCTCTGCCGGGCAGACTGGCCGAAAAACTGGTGGCGATGGATAAAGCCGGCGCCAGCAACGAGGCGATCGGTGAAGCAATGGGGGGATTACGCGGCCTGCGCGTCGGCATGCTGGAAGGCAATGCCGATGAGGGCTATATCGCGCTCGGCACGGGTATCGGCAGCATCCGCAGCGTCAAAAGCGTAGCGGAAGTGGTCGACGCGTTAACCGTGAGTTAGCGCTCCCCAAGAGACGCAGGCCGTTCAGCTAAATCATCCGCTTGTTAGCGTGTCCAGCCTGGGCCCTGGATTCATTCGCGTTACCTGCTCGCCAGTTGGCGAACATCGTGGCGTGAAAATAAAGCTTGCTATCAATCGCCATCTGTGTGATTAATAGCAAGTTGATTTACTACACAGATGCGGTAATAAACGGTTTAGCGAAGCAGTTCTCATCTCAAGCGTTATCCACAGATAATCCTTCTTTAGACTCTCCTTATCGTGATTAATTAAGCGTCTGTGACGCGAATAATGTTAAAGTTTTTTGAACCTGCGACAACGATGACGGTCTAAACCCGAGTAGACAGGCTCAGAAGCTGGCGCAAACGGTGATAGTGAAGGAAAGTCCTTGTATCTCCCGTTTAGCGTGAAAAGTGCATAAGAGATAGCGTTATCCCAAAGCACACGATTATTTTATTGAAATCTACCGAACATTACGTGCCCTCGGGCAAACTAAGAAATTAACAACATTAAAAAATCGCTGGTGCAGTAATAGAGTTCAGTCTGAAGTGCGCTTCAGATGTTTCTATAAGAAGTAATGACAATGATGTCATTGTTATTCTCAACCATTCAGAGCAGCGTTTTTACGCTGTGACAGAAAAGCCGGGAAGGCGTTTTCTGTGAAATATGGCTAAATGTCCCTGCGGTAGAGAATGTTGTAGCAAAAAGAGGCTAACATCATGATTGACCACATTCATTTCAGATGCCCATGCTGTCATGGGTCACAGTACAGAACATCCACCTACGATGTTTCTGAAAAAAATCCGTTTGGCGCGAAATGCATTTTTTGTAAATCCGCAATGATTACATTTGATAACATCGCACCGCATATTTCCAGAAACTCGGCATCGCTGGCGTTACGGAAGTAAGAAAAGGCCCCGAAAAGGGCCTTTGATATCTGCAAATACCCTAAATAATTCGAGTTGCTTAAAGGCGGCCAGGGCATGAGCTTCAAGAAGCATAGATAACGCCTTATCCCGGCGGCCCGTAAGGGCGAGGCTCATGGATGAACCGAGTAAACACATAAGCCGCTTGAAGTATGACGGGTATAGTAAGCATTATTACCATTTTGATCGGGCTGCCTGCGGGCAGCTTTTTAGTTTGTTTAAATTTAAATCACGCCGTACTTTTCTTCTCTTTGCCGATGTGCGTCAATGCGCAGCTACGCAATTCTTACGGAAATCTTGTTGCGTTCTATAATTCTTAAACCAGAACTAATCAGGTATTTCTATGCATATCCTACCGCCCGTCCGTCCGGAAGAGAGTATCCAGCGCTTAACGGCGCTCCTGACGCCAATTGCTGAAAAAATGGTCGTTGTGCCGCGGAAACGCATGACCTGGACGCATAAAAATCAACCGCAGTTGTTCCTTTTCCTTGACGGCGAGCTCTCCATACTCCGGGCCTCGGACGGTCTGTTGATTGTCACGGTTTACCACCCACACCTGTTTGGTATTGCCGAGATGATCCAGCCGGTACGCGGCCATCAGCTGCGTGCGGAAACCGAATCGACAATACTGCGCGTTGATGCGCAAAAAGCGATGGAAGCCTTTCGCCAGCACGGCGTTTGGGAAGACGTCGCCTCACTGTTGTCGTACCACACGGCTTATCTTTTCTATCGCGACGCGCTCGTCGTACAGCAGCGAACCTACGCCGTTATCCGCAATCATTTGCAGGAAATGGGCCAGCTACCCGAAGAGACCCGGATGCGGGTATCTATCCTGGATTATATCCAGGAACGTACGCACTTATCTCGCAGCAGTGTATTAAACGTGTTGTCGGCGTTAAAAAGTGGTAATTATATTGCTTTTAAACGGGGAGGGTATTTGACGGGGGTGAATAAATTACCCGAGCGTTTTTAGCGCTGGCAGTTTGTCCAAAATTAAATAATAAAACGATTATCAGCGCGACGCTAATATTCTATTGTAGGCCCACTTAACTTTTGACGATGACATTTATTCGACAACGGGTCGACAATGGGATGATTATGAAGAAGACGCTTATTACGTTAATTATTGCTCATACTTTTACGGCGACTGCCGCTTTTGCTGCTGCGGAGACTGGAACCTGGTACGCGGGGTCTAAATTTGGCTGGTCGCACTACGGCGACTCCAGCACCGATCGGCAAGTCGATGTTGACCGTGATAACGTCGGCGGCGGTGTGTTTACCGGCTATCAGATTAACCCCTGGCTGGCGGTTGAAGGTGGATATGACTATTTAGGGAATATGGGCATCAATGGTCGCCATGGCGCAGCCGGTTCGCAAATGAAAAGTCAGGGGCTACAGCTTTCGTTGAAGGCCAGCTACAGCCTGACCAGCGACTGGGATCTGTACGGCCGGGCCGGCCTGATGGGCTACCGTGCGGAATCCGATGTGAATGGAAAAAATCGATTTGATACGGGCGTGCGTCCGGTGCTGGCTTTCGGTACCGAATATGCCTTTAATGACAGATGGTCGGGGCGCCTGGAGTACCAGTGGGTCAACAATGTGGGTAACGAAAACCAAATTGGCGTGAGCAGCGATGTGAGCTCCGTGATGGCCGGCATTAGCTACCGCTTTGGGCAATAAAAGCATCGTACGGGAAGAGTCTCCTTTGAATAAAAGGGGCTCTTTATCTGCTAATGGTATACCTATGGTCATAATTACAGTATATAACTGGTAGCCACAGGACCCAATAAAGTGTGATCGTGATCAACATTGATAATCGCCAATGCCTTTAAATATGATACAGGGAAAATAAATGTAATATATTAATGGTGATTTTATGGCAATTAAGGATTTTTTTAAACAGACCACACCTGGACGCCGTCGTTATGGCGTAGCGTTATTTGTCGGGGTAGTGGCAGGGATTATGTCGGCATTTGTTAAATGGGGCGCTGAAGTTCCTTTACCGCCGCGTACTTTCTCCGGTGGCAGAGATGAATTTAACCCACCTTATCTTTTCTTACGCGACTATCTGGGCATTGACCCGACGCATACGGTTTATACTTTTTCCGAACACATCATCAATCCGGTAATGGTTACGCATATTATATTCTCATTGGTATTTGCCGTTGGCTATTGTGTCGTCGCGGAGGTCTTTCCGAAAGTTAAATTATGGCAGGGGGTATGGGCCGGGATTGTCGCAACCATCGCCGTACACTGGATTTCCTTTCCGTTACTGGGCCTGACCCCCTCTTTATTGAATATTCCTGCCGATGAATATATTTCGGAACTGGTGGGGCATATTTTTTGGTTCTGGGCCATTGAGATGATTCGTCGCGATCTTCGCAACCGCATCACCCACGAACCGGACGCTGAAGTGCCTCTTGATGCGCCGTTCAGATAATTAATCCCCACAGAGCCCGCGATCTCGCGGGTTGTGTGGGGCGGGACGTAGAGATCAGGACAGAGATGAAGGCATTGTATTCAGCGCGAAGTTGAGGATCTTCTCGCCATCAAATGAGGCATAGGGCAAGCTTTCAATCACGGCAATTTCTTGTGGTAAATGCAGTGCGCTAATAAATTGTTCAACCTTATACTGGATATGCGGTGCAACCAGTACGCCATCATAGGCAGGCGCGACGCTAAAGAAATTTTCAACCCCAACGGCGCTGATTAATAAATCTAATTGCCGATCGTCAGCAATTTTTTGCATTTTGCGGGCAATAATCCCTGCCGTTTCGCCAAACAGACAGCATATTAATAGTTTTTTCACGATTTAACCCTCGGTTAGATAGCGAAGCTACACTATTCCTCCTTTACTCACGAAAATGCGCGATGTATCAATATTTGAGGTTAATTTCTGCGGATATTTTTATTATGACGGAGAGCATCACAGATGCGAAAAACGTATGCCTCTGTGATGCTGTGAATGGCAGGGATGACTCTCAGGCTACCTTTTTTTACGTGAAATCAGGAAGCGATCGCCGGCTCGCGTGAGCTTCGTTCCATTTGTACAGTACTCGATAGCAAAATTAAAAAACTCATCAGAGTCGAGCTCGAAATCCAGTTCGAGTTTAATGGCGTCGCCGGACTGCAGAAGCTGCTTTGCCTGTTCCAGATTGCTGGCTTTTACTGTTCCCATCTCTTCACCTCGTTTTAGCGCTGGTGGCGTCCGGGGGCTATCCTACAGGCTTTGTTTTACGATCGCGTGACACGGCTTATTATTTGCGCTTTCTGCCGTTCGCCAGCCGTTGCCATCGCTATGGATAAGCCGATAGCGATGGTCCTGGGTTCAATCTCAGTCGACGTTATTGAAGTAGTCCCGCGCCGCCGCCTCAACGTTCTTTGCCTCAATGCCCGTTTTCTCGGTGATTGAGGCAATAAACGGTTTGAACTTCTCCGTCATCACATGACCTCCGTCCCAATGAGCGACATAAAAACGGCACTGATAACGATAAAAGTGGAGAGTTTTGTCTCCTAACGTGTAATACATATGAATCTCCGGTTCAGTATGTCGGGTGGACAACAACAAGCGATGAGCAAAGCACGCATCAACGGATTCTATCCTCCTCCCAATTTGCGGAAATTTCCAGCATGCCGTACAAAACCATCTGGAATACGTAGGGAGAGGCATTCTCCAGCCCCGTGCTATGCAACGCCTTACGCAAAATTCAGCGCAACTTCAACGGCTTCACGCCAATCTCCGACAGGCGACTTGAAAAACGTAGATGAACTATCGATACTGTATAAAAACGGGTCTTCCCTTGTTGTGGTGGCTAAAGGCATGATAATGGCGTATTAATTCGCCA